>Ga0208824_1001414_pt1 | contig 21339 bp, 15 predicted proteins | sample AD_JPNTR3_MetaG_FD_184447 | JGI IMG/M metagenome (GOLD analysis project Ga0208824, IMG submission 184447) | Active sludge microbial communities of municipal wastewater-treating anaerobic digesters from Japan - AD_JPNTR3_MetaG (SPAdes) (version 2) | ecosystem: Engineered > Bioreactor > Anaerobic...
TTTTGCCATCCACTATAAAGGATGCCCCAGTGTTTGTAACACAGGTTGCAAGGTTATCAAGACCCAAATCTATACCAAGCGCATTATTAGGGTTGAGTTGCATGGTTTGTTGTTCTTGTATGTAGACGAAGTCAATTTCAAAGAATTTGCAGTTATGCTTTGGTATAATACGAATCTCTTTGACTTGTTTCTTGTCAAGATTCTTAGGAAATGGTAGCTTCACTGTACCAAACTCTTTCTTAAATGCATTTGACATAGGAACAGTAAAGTAACCGTCTTTAACAGTAAATCTGGGTATAATTAACATAAAATATCCATCTTTGGGAAGATAGTGCGGAAGCTTGATATTTGAAAACTTATAGTCGCATTGCATTGCTTTGTTAATAAGCGCAAAAAAACTCTTGAAGTTTCTGTCGACTACTTTCATTGTCTGCTGTGCGATGTCAGTATTAAGGAGCTTGTAATTTTCATTATCTTTCAATGCATGGTAGGCAGATTCATAGTGCAAGTATTTCTTCTCAGTAAAGTAGTACTGACGGATGGCATAGAGGGTTGCATTATACAAATTTTTCGATAGTCTGCATAGCTTTTTCAAAGCGACGTACTCTTGCTTGGTTAGATGCCTAACTTGGTTTTTTTGATTGCGATACACATCATCACCTCGCTTAAGTAATATTATATCACAGTGTCATTATTAATCTAAGATATTAGTAAGAAGAAAGGAGGTAAGGCGATTCCTCTCCAACTTGCAGAAGTTGGAGTCTCTTCGCCGATTAATGATGATAAACTTAGTTGCACAGATGGGAGTCATGTATTTTGCATTTAATCAAAAGATCAGCGTTTGTGAAGATGGCCATGCATTTTATGGAGAACAGTGCCCAACGTGCGGGAAAAAGAAAATAGACGAGTACGTACGTATTGTTGGATACCTAGTGCCTGTAAGGTCATTCAACAAAACGCGTCAGAAAATGGAATATCCCAAGAGAGTATTTTACAAAACAATGTGATGTAAAAACTAAAGCCGCCTCCTTTAGTGAATTTTACCAAATTCCAAAACCGGAGGCGGTTAATTAAATTATCATCCTATCATGCTTATCTCAATGCTTATCTCAATTTTTCAATTCTGCCAACCTTTTTATTCTCTCCTCAGGTGCTGGGTGTGTGTAATGCCAAATCTTGTAAATCGGTGCTGGATTTGGATTCGAGAGGTTTTCTTTTACAAGCCTTTTCAAAGACGAAATCAAAGGTTCCGGACTTCCAACCAACTTTGCCGAATACTCATCTGCTTCGTATTCCATCTTTCTTGAGAAGTAATTTATCAATGGTTCTGCAAAGAAAATTATGGAGGTTATAAACATCAGTGCATACAAAAAGACCGTGTATGGCTGAGAAACACCAAAGACGTTGTTTGATTTGATAAAATCGTAAACAAGGTTCGTAAGGTAGAGGATGAATGCAATGTAAACCGAGTTTACTAAGATTTGTTTTGGTATGTGCCTTCTGGCATGATGGCCCAATTCATGGCCAACGATTGCAAGAATTTCATCATCCGAGTAAGACAGTATAGTATCGTAAAGAACCAGTCTTCTTGACCTTCCTACACCTGTAAGATAAGCGTTCTGTTTCTTCGTTCTTTTCGATGCATCCATCTTGTATATATTTGGTACTTTGACTTTTGCCTTTTCTAGTAACGTTCTCAACTTTCTTTCCAGTTCTTCGTTTTCCAGATCACTGAATTTGTAGAAGAGTGGTGCTATAAGAACTGGCTGAACGAACGAGATGAATATAACGAAAGCGATCGCAAACAACGAAACAGGCCACCACCAAATTGGATAGCTCAATAACCACATGAGGATCGCTATAACCGATATGCCGATCACAACGGCCAAAAGAATGCTCAGTATCTGGTCTCTAAAAAACAACATTAGTTTTGTAGTGTTGAAACCATACTTTTCTTCTATCACAAAAGTGGAATAAATGCCGAACGGTAGATCTACAAGATAATCGATCAACATGTAGATTCCAAAAAATAGAAGCGCTTGGACGAACAATGAACTCTTCCCAGAAAGTGCATGTTCCAAAACGGGGAATAGTTTTAAAACGAATACGATATCTACAACCATGCTCACCAAATTTCTCCACATGACAAAGTAAGTTCTATCTCTCAAGTACTTTTTTGATTTCTCAAAATCTTCTGCTGAAACCTTGTCTCTTAAAACATCTGGAATCTTAGCATTTGGTCCTGTTGAATATCGTAAGTTGATAAAATCGATAACAATTTCCCAAACGGTCTTAGCTATGATAATTATCAAGAATAATGCGATAAAATAGTTCATATGATGCCACCCTCCTCAGCGTTTGGAATTTTCAGTCTGACAAAATCTGACAAAAAATACAGATCTTAATATTTAATTTTAGCACAAATAGGGAGAACAATGCAAATAATACACATGATAACATCGAATGAGGAGAGAAACGTTCCAGAAAGGATTTAATATCTTGATTTGTGAACTACCCCCACCTATAGAGGTGGGCGGCTTCGTGGTCAATACTCCTATCGGAGCAAGTTTCCCCACGCTCAAAGGGCTGTTCCTTCCCCAGAAAACAAATCATACAGCTAATTTTACCAAGTTCTTTGCCGCATTTATATCTCTGTCATGTTTAGCACCACATTTTGGACATTGCCACTCCCTTATGGCTAAGTTCTTTACATCTGGATTTTTATATCCACATTCACTACATATCTGACTCGATGCATAATTTTGTGGTGCTATTATTATCTCTCTCCCATACCAGGCAGCTTTATATTCTAACATCCTTCTAAACATCGACCATGATACTTCACTTATTGCCTTTGCTAACCTGTGATTTTGTTCCATGTTTCTCACACTTAAGTCCTCTAAAACTATAACTTGGTTTTCGTTTATAATTTTAGAGGATACTTTGTGTAGAAAGTCTCTTCTTTGATTTGCTACTTTTTCATGTAGTTTTGCAAGGTATAGCCTTGTCTTCTCATAATTCTTACTACCCTTTTGTTTTCTCGATAGCTCCCTTTGGACTTTCTTTATCCTCTTTTCTGCTTTGCTTAACCACTTTGGGTTTTCTATCTTTGTTCCATCTGATAGTATTGCAAATTCCTTTATTCCCAAATCTATGCCTATTCTCCTGTCAACTCTTGCCAACTTTTCTATTTCTTCTGTTTCTACAAGTATCGAAGCATAGTATTTCCCTGTAGGTGTCTTTGATATTGTTACTGATTCTATCTTCCCTGTGAAGGTTCTGTGCTGTTTAACCTTTATCCTAGTTTCTAACTTTGGAACTTTTAGAAATCCATCTTCAAGCGTTACTGTCCCGTTTTGGTTATTCGTGGTATAAGACTGGTGGCCTTTCTTTTTCTTGTACTTTGGAAAGCCTGAGCTTGTATCTCTAAAGAAGTTCTTATATGCCTTTTCTAAATTTAATTGTGCATTAGCAAGCGCAAGGCTGTCTGCTTCTTTTAGAAAAGTGTATTCCTGTTTATATTGTGCTGGTGTATTGTGCAACATTTTGCCTGTTTGCTTGTAATGCTCTATTTTATCGTATAGCATTTTGTTGTATATAAATCTCACACAGCCGAATACCTTGGCAAAATATTCTTGCTGTTCTTTTGCCGGATATATTCTGTATTTATACGCCCTTAGCAAAGTGAGGCCTCCTTTCCCTAAGTAGTTTCTTGACCAGAATAGTTGTTTCAATTACGATTATATTATAGCATATATGGTAAGAATGTAAGTATTTGCCAATTCATCTCCCACCTATAGAGGCTGGGAGACTTCTTGGCACTTGTGTTAAAGTTGATAGTATAATAGATGAGATATAATACAAAAGTGAGTTAGGTGTGAGTTGGTACTTTCAAATTCAAAAGAGCATTGTTGTTCAAGAATAACAAAAACTTTGCACTGATCATAGGCTTTGTATCTATCATAGCCATGATATTCATACAAAAGTTGGTGTGGGAATCACTTACGGAAATAATAGCCGAAAACCCACGACTTTAGCCGATGGGATGAAGGCTTATCTATACGGTTGACATATGTCCAATATTGTGTTATACCTTAGTCAGATATCTGATCCTGGGTTTTGAAGCGAGCCTATGCTACCGCTAATTCATTTAAAGGGATGATTGGTAGTTGAAGTCTAGTGGAAACTAACTACATTTGTGTTATGCCTTCGCGCTGGCACAGAAGTTAGTAAGTACACTGGAACCTGCTGGCTTTAGCCGCGCAGAGCTTCAGTTTAAGCTTCTTGAAATGACTACCAAACGACTGCATCTTAGTCGCATTATGGAAAGGTGATCCATATCCAAAGTACGAATTGACATTTTGTCATACTTTTAAGGGAAAGTATTCTACAGGACAAACAATTCTAAAGATTTATGTATCAAAACAACTTCATCTGTCCCTCTGGGACAGATCTTTTCATCGTCTTCAGTTTCTTCATCTGTCCTTCTTTCAGTATACCTATTTTCTTTTCAACCTCGCTCTTTTCCGATATGACATCCAATATCTGCCTTGCCCGTTCGACTATGCTTTCAGGCAAGCCTGCTATTGCTGCTACTTCTATACCATAGCTTCTATCCGCTACACCTTCCACAACTTTGTGTAGGAATACTACACCTTCATCCGTCTCTTTCACATCTATCGTGAGGTCCTTTATGCCTGAATATATATCTGCAAGTTCGGTCAATTCCGTAAAATGCGTTGCAAAGATCGTCTTGCATCTCAGTTCGTTGTATATGTATTCGCTCATCGCCCACGCAATGCTTATTCCATCGAAAGTGCTCGTCCCTCTTCCGACTTCGTCAAGTAACACCAAGCTCTTCTCTGTTGCCTTTGCCAGTATCAGAGCCACTTCGTTCATCTCATTTAAAAACGTGCTCTTCCCGGTAGAGATATCATCCCTTGCACCCATTCGTGTGAATATTCTATCGAATATCGGCAATCTTGCACTTCTTGCAGGTACAAAGGAGCCGATCTGTGTCATCAATGCTATCAATCCTACTTGCCTTATGTACGTGCTCTTTCCACTCATGTTCGGTCCTGTGAGGATGAACATCCTCAAATCCTTGTCCATGAATATGTCGTTTGGGACGAACTCTGGAACGAATCGTTCAACAACTGGATGTCTTCCTTCCAACACCTCAAAGATGGCAGACGCATCTTCAACTATTTCAGGCCTTACGTAACCGTACTGCTTTGCAACGTACGCAAAGTTTGTGTATATATCGATCCAACTGCACGTCTCGGACAGCACTCGCATCTGTGGCGTCTGCGTCTTCAACGTATCGCAAAGTTGTCTGAAAAGTACATGCTCGAGCTCGTCTACCTTCTCCTTTGCAGAAAGGATCTTTTGCTCGAATTCCTTGAGTTGTGGTGTTGTATATCTTTCCGCATTGACGAGTGTCTGCACTCTAATGTAATCGCTCGGTGCATCTTTCGCTTGGCCCTTTGGAATTTCTATGTAATAACCAAACACCGTGTTGTATCCAACTTTCAATTTTTGCAGATTCGTCCTCACCCGTTCGGTTTCTTCAAATTTCTTCAGTCGCTCATTTGAATGGTACAGAAGATCTCTGTATTCGTCCAATTCTTTTGAGACGCCCTCACGTATCACCTTACCTTCACCAAGTTCACTGTTTATCTCATCGTACAACGTAGTTGCGATCATCTCTTTGACATTTGATAAATCCGGCAAGTTCTGGAGCAAAGGTGAGAGGTTATCGTTAGTAGATAGCGCATCTGCGATCGGCTCGATCGCTTCGAGTGTTGCCCTCAAGCTCAACAAGTCTTTCGGTTTTGCACTGTCGTATTCGAGCCTGTTGATTATCCTCTCCAAATCGTACACACCATCGAGATATTCCCTAACCTCGTTGGTGAGGAGCGGATCTTCGTAGAATGCCTCGACCATCGAAAGTCTTTTGGAGATCTCTTCTCTATTTTTCAAAGGATGCAATATGACCCATTTCAGAAGCCTTGCACCCATAGGTGTTTTCGTCTTGTTCAGCACATCGTACAGATTCTTTCCTCGCTCACCTGGTATGAGCGAAAGGTTCTCGACGGTCGTCGAGTCCAACGTCATGTAGATTGATTCTTCAAGTACACGTGGTATTTTGAGCCTTGCTTGTTTATTCAACGTGTATTGTAGGTATTTTATCGTTGCACCAAGTGGTTTGACCGATTCACCGAGCTCGAAGTGATCGATCGAAACTAATCCGTACGCTTCTTTTATCGTCTGTATCTCGTTTGAATAGTACCATTCATCCAATTTGTCGATGAAGATATTTCTCAATTCCGAAAGCTTTGGATAAAGCGATTCTGGACAGATGATCTGCGAGACTCGGTGGGTTTGAACAAAATCGTAAACGCCATCCGCGTTGTCCATGTTCGTTACAATCACTTCACCTGTAGATGTATCTACGAGTACGCATACGACCGTACCATCTTTCGTCTCGTACAAAGACATCATGTAGTTGTTCTCAACGCTGAGCATCTCATCTTCGATGATCGTTCCCGGTGTGACAACGCGAGTGACTTCTCTTTTCACTATCCCCTTAGCGGTTGCTGGATCTTCCATCTGGTCGCAGATCGCAACTTTGTATCCATTCTCAACGAGCTTTTTCAAATAATTATCGAGCGCATGGTAAGGAATACCAGCCATCGGTGAATCTTGCCTCTTCGTTAGTACTATGTTCAATACTTTCGATACAGTTACTGCATCATCAAAGAACGCCTCGTAAAAATCCCCGAGACGGAAGAGCAAAATCGCATCCTTGTACTTTGCCTTTATATCCAAATATTGCTTCATCATAGGTGTCAATTTCACATTTCCAAACAAATTTTGGGCCACAAACTTCACCTCTTAGTTCCCATTAACCTCACTTGAATTCTCTCTGCTTTTTCTCGAAATTCAGCTCGGCTATGCTCTTTTGCAGATACAAAGGTTCAACCAAATCGACGAAGCTTCCCCTTTCAATCTCTTCCATCGTCAATTTGAACAATTTGCGAGCGCTCGGAAAGTTGTAATCTGTTGATTCCAATCTCTGCTCGAAAAACTCTGCACCATCACCGATGCAAATCTTTGGCTCATAACGGACTATTTTTGCTTTTATCGATTCCACGTCGTCTATGAAAGCAGACTCAACCTCTGAGAGCGTTCCATTGCTACTTCCATGATAAATTCCACCATAGAGATATCCCTCTCGAGCCTTTCTGACAACAACAATGTAACCATCGTAAAATTCAAGGTTTGAAGCTATCAACTTCAACGAATTTATCTGCACAAATTTTTTCTCCACGCCCAATCCACTTGCAAACGCAATGCCAACTCGAAGTCCCGTCAAACTTCCAGGTCCGATGCCAACACCCACGCAATCAAGGTCATGAAAATTCACCTCTGGCATCTTCTCAACTACTTGAGAAACCTGGATTCCATGCTTCGCCTTCGTCTCCAACTCGACCAAGCACTTCATATCATCATCGAAATAACAAGCAACCACACGTGGGGTGGACGTATCTATCGAAAAAAACTTCAATACTATTCGCTCCCTTCAAATATCACATAACCATTGCTAAAACATAAGCTATATTATTCTATCACATTTGACAAACCTTTGGAATACAAACACGTTTGGCAATTGAAAAGTGTGCAATATTTTGAAATTGGAAATAGAAGTTGTAAAATAAAATAGATAGTTGTGATAGAGGAGGGATATTGTGAATGCAATTCCAAATTATTTTCTCATTTCAGTCTCTAACCGACAGAATTTAGACTTGTGCCTGAGATATTCACTTGCTGGATTCACGAGTAGTATAAACGGATTTTGGACGTTTGTAGACATAAACGAAGGAGATTACGTCTCGTTCCTCTATGGTGCAAGGATAAAAAACTTGTACAAAGTTGTTAAGAAAGCAGCTTACAAAGGTGCAGAAGTGTTACCACCTTGGCCACCAGTAACGTTTAAGATGTCTGGAAAGACATACTACTTTCCTTATCGTCTGTACCTGAAGCATGAGCGTGTGCTTGATGAAGCGATGATTAGACCAGAGTTTGCATACGTTGCGGAAAATCTACTTCTGCGAGGAGGATATCGTAAGACACACTTTCAAGCGGATGCATTGACATTTCACAATGTGTCGAACATGGGTGCTATATTTACAGGAACGAACGAAAATTTAGACATACATGGTGAGGAATTTGTACCGAGGATAGTATTTGACAAATCGAAACAGGAAATACCAGAAAAATTCTACTTTAATGAGTTGCTGCTTCAATCGCTGATCAAACGAAAACTTCCCACAATAATGAGGAATATTCTGGAACGATTGGAACTGAATTATGGGGCAGAAGATTTTGAAATTCTCGGTGAAAAGGCAATTCCAGAAGGTTACGTTGACATATTTCTGAAATTGAAACATCCAGTTGGAACGAACAAATACATACTCATTGAAGTGAAAACAAACAAGACAGGAGAAAAAGACTTGCAACAACTCAAAGGATATCTCTCAGAATTCGAGAACGATTCCTCTGCAAATGGCATATTGATTGCCAAGGACTTCTCAAAGAAGAACATAACTAAGGACGATCGTATTTTGTCGATAAAGTACAGTTTTGACGATCTCAATGTCGATGGAGAATATTCCTATAAAGAGCTACTGGAAAGAATAAAATTGGAAATCCTGTAAATTGGTTGGACAACTTATTCGCTCATCCACGTAACGAAATTTCTGCATAAACATACTTTACATGATAGCATAGTATGAATCTATGAATGAGAGTAATTCCGTTTTCTGCATATCTCCACCATCTAAGAGGTGGAGATTCTTTCATATGCTATGTATTAAACTATCCCCCCTACAATGGAATTATTAGAAAATATTCGATATTCTTCAGTTTTCGATGATTTAGTCGTCTAAAGTCCTAATAGTATTAACAAATAGCGAATTCTTGACTTGGAATATCCAGAAAAAATTGATATACATATTGTGTAAAAAATTTTTATCATCTGTCTATTTTTGAAAAAATTTTTCTACACACTTGGGAAGGGAGGGTGTAACTATGAAGAAGATACGTATGGTTCTCTTATTTACTGTTGTTATGATTTTTCTTTTTGTTGCCCCGTTATATGCGAAGGTAACGTTTGGTTCCACCCAGATGACTCCAGTAGCTGAAAGAGAGTTCTTACTCAACCAAATATCTTCTTTTTCTAAGAGTTCCGGTATATCGGTAGAACTTTTAAACTTCGAGTACCCAGATCTTCTTTCCAGATTAGAAGCTGAGAATAAAACCGGAAAGATAACGATCAACTTAGTTGCAGATTTACAAGCCAATCTGTATATGATGGCAGCGAAAGGACTTTTTGAAGATTTGAAGAATGTTACTATTCCCGGTAGAACATTCATAAAGACATTTGACCAGTATTCCTACCAAAACGGTCAAAAGATTTTCATTCCATGGATTCAAGCAACTTATGTTATGGCTATAAACAAGAAGGCGTTTGATTATTTACCAGCAGGTTTGAAAAAGGAAGATGTGATGAACGGAACTCAGAAGTGGACATATGATGCATTGCTTGCTTGGTCAAAGAACATGATGGAAAAAACGAAGGCACCACAGTTAGGATTTCCTCTTGGTCCAAAGAGTTTGTGGCATAGATTCCTGCATGGGTGTATATACCCATCTTACACTGGTGCCCAAGCAAGTAAATTTAACAGTGGTGAGGCACTTGTAATGTGGGCATATTTAAAAGATCTTTTCAAATATGTACATCCAGCATGTACAACTTGGGACAACATGGACCAACCTTTACTAAGGAATGAAGTTTTGATTGCCTGGGACCATACTGCAAGGGTAAAGCAAGCAGTTGTCGAAAGGCCAAACGACTTTGTTATAGCACCTGTTCCACGAGGACCAAAGGGTAGAGGATACCTCGTTGTACTTACTGGATTGGCAATACCAAAAGGTGCTCCAAATATGGATGAAAGCATCAAAGTAATAGATTTCTTGACCTCTCCAAAAACTCAAGTTGCAATTCTTGAAAATGTAGGTTTCTTCCCTGTAATACAAGAAGCTTCTGCAGCTATGCCAGAAGGTGCTCTTAAGATATTAACTCAGGGAGTTGTTACGCAATCTTCAGCAGCTGATAGTATCGTGTGCATAGTCCCGGGTCTTGGTCAATATGGTGGCGAATTCAACGAAATATACAGAACGGCCTTCAACAGAATAGTCTTCAAAAACGAATCTGCATCGAAAGTAGTAACAGAACTTAGTCAGAGACTTTCAAAGCTCTATACGCAGGCTGGAATTCCTATAGACTAGTAGTAGGTCAATATTTTTGGATGAAAAGTTTATTAACTAATAAGACGAATGCAGGTGGAAACACCTGCATTCATATAAGAGGATGTAGTAGTCATCCTTCATAAAGGGAGATGAGAGATGATGTCTCATATTCACATAAAAAAGCAACTTGTCCCCTGGCTTTTGTTAGCACCTAGCCTAATATACTTGATCATATTCATGGGTCTTCCAATTATTGGTACAGCACAACTCGCATTTACAAGTGATGACGGTTGGTTGGGTAATTTCAAGATGTTGATTTCAACCAAAGACTTCCAGAATGCTTTGCTAAATACTTTAATTTTAGCTGCAATTTGCATTCCTATACAGTTAGCTTTATCCATATTCTTAGGTATTCTGGTAAACAAAAAATTCAAAGGTTATCAGACGTTACTATACATCATAGCCTCACCACTTGCTCTAAGTGATATCACAGCTGCATTGATAAGTTACTCAATTTTTGCACCAAATGGTTACCTAAATAGAATATTGCTCTCAGTCAACTGGATCGAACGTCCCATCTATTTTTTCGGTTACATGTTTAGATCAAGAGAAATGCTGGTCATAATATTGACAGAAATATGGCGTGCAACGCCTTTGGTTTTTGTGATGATATTGGCTGGTTTACAATCGATAAACAAAGAATACCTGGAAGCTGCAGAGGTTTTTGGCTTCAATTCTTGGCAAAGACTATGGAAGATAACACTTCCATTACTCAAACCTGCAATTCTCTCAGCATTGCTGATCAGGACACTTTTTGCATTCCAGCTTTTCGGTGTTGTATGGTTGCTAGCTGGTAGAGATATAACTGTACTAACTGGTGAAACCTATTATTGGTATGTGTTCATGAATAATAAAAATGTTGCAAGTGCATATGCATTGATAATTGCAGTGTTAACATTTGTTGTTGGTTGGTTCTACATAAGGACTATTCGTTCAAAATACGAGGAAGAAGGTGCTTAGTGATGAAAATAATTTATCCATTATTGTTCATTTTAATAGCCTGTTTCTTCCTTGGACCAATGTTTTTGGCTTTTGTTGCTTCCATAACACCAGCTTCTGAGTTCTATGATTATACGCGCATATTTCCATCAAAGCTAACGTTTGAACATATAAACAAACTACTTTTTACACTCGGAGGTTTGAAGGCTTTAATCGTAAGTATAGAAGTAGCACTGATATCAATTGGCATATCATTTGCTTTAGGTATACCTGCTGGATATGCGATAGCAAGGTATACATTTCGAGGAAAAGATGGAATAAAATTGGCAATGCTCTTTACTCGTTCTCTACCATTGATCGTTGTCGCTGTTTCTTTAGTGACCGTTTACATGAGGCTTAACTTAACAGATACTGCTTTAGGAGTGGCACTAGCTCATGCAGCAATGATTCTTCCATTTGTTGTTATATTTACATCAAGCATATTTTCATCAACTTTTATTGAATATGAGGAGGCTGGTATGGTATTTGGATTGACTCGTTTTGGTGCTTTTTTGAGAATTTCACTACCTCTAGCACTCCCAGGATTAGCTGCATCTGCAATTTATGGATTCATAATGTCATGGAATGAGACTTTTGCCGCTTCTATATTATCTATTCAGAATAGAACATTACCTGCACACATATTGGCTACTGCGATGGCATCTCCTGACTATTTCAAATACGCTATGGCAACTGTCATGGCTATTCCAGCGCTTATTTTTATATTCATCATAAGGAAATATCTTATTTCTATCTGGGGTATTTCTTTGAAATGAACTGATAAGATCTATCTGAAAGGAAGGTGAATGCATTGGCTAAGATAATTACTAAGAATGTCAGGAAATTTTTTGGAGATGTGAAGGCATTAGATGGTGTAACTATAACGATCGAAGAAGGCTCTTTTGTAGTCTTACTAGGCCCATCTGGTTGTGGAAAAACAACATTAATGCGGTGTATATCTGGTCTCGAAGAACTGACAGATGGTGAGATATACTTTGATGATAAGGAGATCAGCAAACTTCAACCTAAGGACCGTAACGTAGCTATGGTGTTTCAAAGTTACGCAGTCTGGCCTCATATGAAGGTAAGAGAAAATATCGCCTATCCGTTAAAGCTAAAAAAATTTTCCAAGGAAGATATAGAGCAAAAAGTAATATGGGCAGCTGATTTGCTGAATATATCTGAATTATTAAATAGATACCCATCTCAGCTCTCAGGAGGTCAACGCCAAAGGGTTGCCGTTGCAAGAGCCATAGTGCATAGACCAGAAGTATTGCTAATGGATGAGCCACTTTCAAATCTGGATGCATTACTTAGAGTCAAGATGCGAAGCGAGTTAAAGAAGTTGCACGAACAATTGAAGGTAACGACGATTTACGTTACACACGACCAAGTTGAAGCGATGACAATGGGCGATAAAATTGCTGTTATGAACAGTGGAAGAATCATTCAATATGGAACACCTGAAGAAATCTACAAAAAGCCTGCAACTGCATTTGTCGCAGGTTTCATAGGCTCTCCTCAAATGAATTTCTTTAGATGTGATGTGGTTGAAGAAAATGGGCAACAGTATGCTAAGTCTGAGCATATCAAACTCAAGATGCCAACGAGGATAAACAATAGATCGGTCATAGTTGGTATCAGGCCAGAGAATATATTGCTTGAGAAACCGAAGGATCAAGACTCGATTAGTCTTGAAGCGTCTGTCTATTTTACAGAGCGATTAATGCCGGAGACTATACTGCATCTTGATATTGGAAATGAGGGCAGGATAACCGTGAAGACACCAAACGATTTGGCATTACCTGAAGGAAAAACGATAGAAGTTTTTGTTCCCACAGAATTACTTCACTTTTTTGATACTGAAACAGAGGAGAGAATTCTGTGAGTAAAGAAGTTGAAGGTCACATTATCTGTCACACTCACTGGGATCGTGAGTGGTTTGCACCTGTACAGGTAACAAATAAATGGCTCTTGGAACTTTTCAATAATCTTGATAAGGTTATGCAAAGTTCTAACGATGAATTCGTGTATGTTCTCGATGGGCAAACACTTATTGTAGAAGATTTCACGAAGATATGCAAGGATGTTGATTTGAATAATCGCATAAGGCAGTTAATAGCTGATGGAAAATTAGTTATTGGTCCGCTCTATGCACAAATAGATTTTCGGATATCTTCTGAATTGACCATTCTGAAAAATCTTGAACTGGGACAAAAAGATATGGAATTGTACTGTGCTTCGAATAAGAATGTAGTTGCATGTATGGTTGATAATTTTGGATTTGTTGGCCAAATTCCACAATTGCTGAAGATGTTTAATGTAGAATATGCCACTATATGGCGCGGCATTGGTGGATCAAATCAAAGACCAGTCTTTGAAAACATCTGGGAAGGCTCTGATGGTACAAAATGTAAAACTTTGTTTCTCATAGGTGGGTACAGGAACTTGTACAACCTTTCATCAACAAAGAGAATTGCAAACGCAAGATATGAACTAGAAATGGAAAAATCAAAGAACTTCTCAGAATCCGGAAAAATCCCATTGCTTGATGGATATGATTTAGATGTGCATCCAGAAAATCCCAAGGAATTCTTGGGCGCTAAAGATGCTGTGTTTTCAAGTCCAAGTAAGCTCCTTGGTCAACTTGATTTCTCGAATGCGAATGTACTACACGGAGAGCTTATAAGTGGTAAGTACGCTTGTACATTTCCAGGTACTCTTTCAACACGAGTATATTTGAAACAACAAGCATATTATACTGAAAAACTGCTCAAGGTAGTTCTGTTCTTAGATTCTGTTCTCGGAACTGATAATGGCGAACAACTCTTTAGAACTTACACAAAGAATATGATTCACGACAATATCTGCGGTGTTGGAATCGATTATGTTCACTCATCTATGGAGGAGTCTTTTAAGAAGCTCTCAAATGTGGCAAGAGATACGCTACGAGAAAGTCTCGTATCAATAATGAATAGTTTGAATCTCCCTGCCGGCGCTTATTTGTTCAACCTTTCTAACTTCTCATACGATACATGGTACAGCACTGGAAAGCATTGCCTCAAACTGAATTTGAATGGAGTTGGAATAAGTTCGGTAGAAGAACTGCATACGATAAACAATAGAAATAAGGGCGATAAACGGAGCGATTTAAATGATGCGATTTTCTGGAGTAATAGCTTCTATACAGCAACATATTTCGAAGATAAGTTTAGAGTATCACCGAAGAATAATCAGAATTCGAAAACTAACTTCGAAGTTGGTGGATTAAATCTGTTCGAGGAGACTGGCGACACTTACACAACTTCTCGGAAAATTATAGATTTTGAGACAAAGATTACTCATCTCAAAATCCAGTACATCGATGAGCACAGCATGGTTGTCTCATTGCACAGACAGATTCAAGATACTACAAGAACGGGTGGTTCAATGATATTCATAGAAACGGTAGAAACGATAGTATTTGACGAAACACCTGTGATAAAGTGGAAGATAAAGACAAAATCTAAGGGAACAAGTTATGTTCTTTCATTTCGCGGAGTAACTCATCAAGAACAAGGTGATGTATTTGCAAAGATGCCGTTTGAGATCGTGAGAAGAGAAAGAAAAGACCGGAATCTGTTTGGAAAAGACCTACCACAGACATTGAAAAGTACGCTTCTGGCTGCAAGAGAAATAGATGAGAATAGAGTATTTCCATTTCAAGGATTTGTAGGTATAGAATCGCTGGATGGAATTTTTTCACTTTTTGCAAAGGCACTTAGGGAATACAGTGTAGATGATAGTGGCAATATTGATATCACGCTTATAAGGTCTGTAGATTGGATAGCAAAGGAAAACGTGCAAGGAAGGTTAGGCGATGCAGGACCGTTGATGTATGTTCCACAGGCATCATGCGATGGCAGAGAACTTGAATTCGATATTGGAATATACGTAGATGGGCAGAGTGGGCAACACAGGATCGAAGAATTGTACAGATGGTTCACTCTCTTTGATGAGCCTCCCATATTGTTTAGATATACTAAGAGTGAAAGCAATATGGCTGATAAGAAAAATATCTCAGTTAAGATGATCGAAGTTGATACACCTTGGCTACCATTTTCTCATGACATGATAATCACATACAATCCATTCAATTTCAATTTTGGTGGTTTACAACCGTTCAAGATAGTAAAGAGAAGCCTACAAGATATTATTTGCATCAATGTTAAAAAACAACATTCTGAAAAGGATATTTGCAACACTAAGAATGCTTCAATCTCATTTATAGAACTTCCAAAATTCAGATTCCAACGGAACTCTGATAGCAATGTTAAGAAGAGGTCGGATGTAGAGCAATCGTTAAAGCAACTGTCAATAGAGATTGAAAAGGAGATAGGAAAAGAAGAGGCAAACGCAAAAGTTTTGAGAAAGTCTCAGTGTGAATACATAAAATCAATGCACAACATACTAACACTTCGCAGAAAACTTCTGGAAATTGAAATTTCGAGCTTGTTGCTGTCTAAGAAACCTACACGAATGAAAGGTATAATGAGAAAATTCAACAATGCAAGGGCTAAGAGAAGGGTTTACGATTATCTACTTGAAATTTGCAATTCAACAAGCTCTAAGAAGAGTTAGCAATTAGAATTCAGTAGGAAGGGAGTTGAAAACATGGTATACGTTAATGATATTCCAAATGATTTGTCAAATTACGATATCGTAGTTGGAATTCCAAGTTTCAATAATGCAGAAACGATAGAGCATGTCGTTAAAATGTCTGCCAAGGGTATCCAAAATCTTGGACTCAAGGGATTAATTGTAAATTCAGATGGAGGATCGACCGATGGTACTCAAGAAGCTTTCATGAATTCAAAATCTTTTGGCGTAGACAAACTCACGATAAGGTATACAGGAATTTCAGGGAAGGGTAGCGCAGTAAGGGCATTATTTGAGGTATCTGATAAGGTCAATGCAAAGGCCTTTATAATGCTTGATTCTGATCTCAGAAGTATCGAACCATGGTGGATTGAAAGATTATCAGGACCAGTGCTTTCTGATCAAACTCAGTACGTGGCACCACTTTATCAAAGACATAAATACGACGGTACAATTACAAATAACGTTTGTTACCCTTTAACTGCCTCACTGTACGGTCTAAAAATAAGGCAACCAATTGGTGGGGATTTTTGTGTCGGTAGTCATTTAGTAAAGATTTATTTGTCAAAGCCAAACGATGTATGGAAAAGCCACGTGGCGCGCTTTGGAATAGATATATGGATGACCACCATTGCCATCAATGAATCTGGGGTTAAACCAATGCAAGCAGCATTAGGCGCAAAAATACACGATGCGAAAGATCCTGGGAAACATTTGGAGGGTATGTTCATCCAAGTAGTTCAAACTCTCTTCGAACTTATGATAGAATATGAAGAGCGGTGGAAAAATGTTACTACCATTGAAAGTGCAGGGGTATATGGTATTTCGCCAGTTCAACAACTTGAAGACATAGCTGTTGATTTAGATAATCTGAAGAAAAAGGCAATCGATATTTTGAAAGATCGTAAAGACCACCTCAATTATTTAGATAGAGATATCACAAAAAGGGTATCAAAAACCGGAACAATAGGTATTGAAGATTGGGTACATACAGTATATTCCGTTGCTCTTAAATACAAAGAGACAAGAGAAGAAGAGACAATAAGAGATTTGCTTGGGTTCTATTTTGCTAGAACTGCAGATTTCGTCGAGAAAACCAGAGATATGAGTACACTTGAAGCGGAAGCACTTATAGACGAACAGCTCGAAGCTTTTAAGGAGGAGAAATCAAAAGTCGTACAAGAGTGGTGAGGTGATATCTTGGTACTTGATTATTTGAATTCAATATACAACAAATTGAGCGCAGCAGAAAAGAAAGTTGCTAAATACATCCTCGAAAGGCCTGACGATGTAATTCACTACTCCATAACCGAATTTGCGCAGATTGTCGGGGTAAGTGAGGCAACTGTGCACCGATTAGTGCGCAGGTTATCTTTCGATGGTTATCAGGCTTTCAAAATAACATTGACAAGAGAAACTACAGAAGTTAGGACCGCGATCCCTACGGAGAGTAATCCGTTGTTAGATTACATTAGTGAGATGTCAGGCTTGATAGAAAAGCTCAAAAAGACTCTGAACATAGAACAAATCGGAATCATGGTTCAAAAGATCTTAGAGGCTAAGAGAATAATTTTCTTTGGTGTCGGACTGTCATCAGTTAGTGCAAGCTATGGCAGTTTGCTTTTTTCGTTGCTTGGATTACCATCTTTTTCATACAGTGACCCACATAATCAAGTTATAGTTGCAACGGGATTATCTGACGAGGACTTAGTTATCTCAGTTTGTCACAGCGGAAATATCCGAGATATCGTGAAGTCAACACAGGTGGCAAAGGATGTTGGAGCATTTACCGTTGCAATAACAGCTGGTGTAGATTCTCCAATTAGCAAGGCCGCAGATATGACACTGTTTAGTCCTGTTACAAAGTTCGAAAGGCACGAGTTTCTGCAAACTAATCTGGGAGAAATGGCAGTAATAGAAATTCTTTTCCGTGCCATTTTGAGTCAAACGTATGAAAAAAAGGCAGCTTACTTGGAAGAAGTGTCGAAAGTACTGAAACCTAAGCAATACGATGAAGGCAAATAGCTGATATAAAGGATGATGATTGTGAAAATAGGGTTGATGCATTATAGGGTTGGCGAAACTGATGGTGTGTCCTTGGAAATGGAGAAATGGAAAACAGTGCTCGAACTTATGGGGCATGAAGTACATTTCATAGCCGGTGAGCTCAATGGAATGAAGGGGTTCCAACTTCCATCGCTTGGTATGGATAATCAGAAGAATCTTTTCATACATTCAAATGCTTTCGAATGCTTGGGAATACATTTGGAACAGCTGAAGGAAATATTCGACAGTTATGTGACAGAAATAGAGGAAGAATTGATGACACTACCGAAATTCGATATCTTAATAGTTAACAACATGTTGTCTTTAGGGTACAACCTTGCAGCTTCGGTGGCTATAACTGAATATGTTGCAAAGACAGGCACTCTTTTGATCACTCATGACCATGATTTCTACTGGGAGAGGGAAAGATATAGTAAACCAACTTGTAGTTTCGTTGCAGAAATCCTTGAAAGGTACTTTCCACCAAAGTTGAAAGATTCGAAACATGTGACAATAAACAAGATCGCAAGAGATGAACTAAAAAGAAGAAAAGGAATAGACTCTACCATTGTACCAAATGTCTTCGATTTTGATCAAGACGAATGGAAAATCGATGATTATAATGGCGATTTAAGAGAAAGGCTTGGTATACCGAATGATGATATTGTAATTTTACATGCAACGAGGATCGTCGAAAGAAAGGCAATAGAGATAGCGATGGACTTTGTTGCTGAATTTTGCAAGTTAAACAGTAACGTCCATTTTGTCGTTGCCGGTTTTCCAGAGAAAGATTCCATCGATTATTATGAAAAACTGAAAAGGAAAGCTGAAGCAATGCCTTTCAAAACTTACTTCATACATGATTTGATAAGTTCAAGAAGAAAAATAGAAAATCGAAAGAAATTTTATTCCCTTTGGGATGCGTATGCAATTTGTGATGCGGTAACCTACACATCGATTTTAGAAGGATGGGGAAATCAATTGATAGAGGCTGTCTTTGCAAAAAAGCCGCTTGTCGTTGTAGAATACCCTGTTTACAAAACGGATATAGTACCACTTGGTTTCAAGTTTATCTCTCTTGGAAGTGATTATCATTTCGACGAAATGAGCGGGTTTTATAAGATCTCTGATGATATACTAAAAGAAAGGGCTGAAGAATTATTCAAATTGCTGAAAGATGTGGATAAAAAGAATCAAATAACCGAGTACAACTTCACCATTGGTAAAGAGCATCTATCACTCCAAGCTCTTCAAAAGTACGTTTCAGTGCTTTTTTCGTAACTTGCTTCTTAGAGTGTTCTGAATACCTATGCAATTCCAATAATACGCACGTAATTGTGATAAGACGTTATAAGATATATCTACTGGGTAAATGATTGAAATAGTTGGACGGGGGAAGAATAGGTGAGCATTTGGCTACCAATACTGGTATTACTATCGATAATTTTCGTTGTTATCAGCACAGTCAGATGGAGACTTCATCCTTTTTTAGCATTGATCTTTGCATCATATCTATTCGGCCTTCTTTCCGGCACAAAGCTTTCAGAGATAGTTAAGTCCATAGCTGATGGATTCGGTGGAACGCTGAGTTCCATAGGCATAGTAATTGCAGCAGGAACAATCATAGGGACATTTCTCGAAAAGTCTGGTGGCGTCCTATCGCTAGCAGAATTTGTTTTGAAGATTACGAAAAGAAAGAACGTACCACTGGCAGTGGACATCATAGGATATATGACCGCAATACCAATGGTTTGTGATTCTGGTTTCATCACCCTATCCCCCTTAAATAGAGTTTTGACTAAACGAGCCAAATTGAGTTTGTCGACCACTACAATTGCATTAAGTTTAGGACTTTATGCCACGCACACAATGCCACCTACCCCTGGTCCGGTGGCTGCTGCAGGTATCTTAGGTGCTGACTTAGGTTTGACGATAATGTTGGGATTTCTGGCATCTATTCCAGCAGTTATAGTAGGTTGGTTATTTTCAATCAAGGTTGCATCGAAGATATACATCGAACCAGATGATGAATCGACAGATGAAGGAATTAAAGAAAGGTTAAAAGAAGCACCAAGTGTGTTTAAGTCACTTCTTCCCATCATCTTGCCCATAGTTTTGATTCTATTAAAGTCTATTTCAGATCTCCAAACAATGCCTTTTGGTAATGGTGGTTTCAGAGAGTTTATAAGCCTTGTTGGACATCCAATTACCGCATTATTGATAGGTGTCGTTATTGCGTTCACAATGCCAAAGAAATTGACAAGAGACGTGATTTCCATAAATGGTTGGGTTGGTGACGCAATTTTCCGAGCGGGTAGTATAATCCTCATTACTGCTGCTGGCGGGGCTTTTGGGAAGGTCTTGCAGAATTCTGGCATCGCGGATATCGTAGGAACAAGTCTGTCAAAAGCAAATCTTGGAATATGGCTACCGGCCTTAATCGCAGCAATTTTGAAAACAGCGCAAGGTTCCTCCACCGTAGCAATAATAACTACTGCATCACTTTTGTCACCACTTATGAATTCTCTCGGTTTCTCATCACCAATTGCAAAAGCATTAACTGTGGTAGCTATTGGTGCTGGCTCGATGATTGCCTCACATGCGAATGATAGTTATTTCTGGGTAGTTACACAGTCTTCCAAGATGGATGTCAAGACTGGATACAGACTTCATACGTTCGGTACACTTTTGCAGGGACTTGCATCCGTTATCACAGTTTGGATAATGAGCCTTTTCATCATTGATATTGATCGGCGAGGAGACTCCAACTTCTGCAAGTTGGAGAGAAATCACCTTCCCTCCTTCCTTCTTACTAATATCTTAGATTAATAGCGAAACTATGATATAATTTTACTACAGCGAGGTGATGATGTGTACCGCAATCAAAAGAACCAAGTTAGGCATCTAACCAAGCAAGAGTACGTTGCTTTGAAAACACTATGCAGACTATCGAAAAACTTGTATAATGAAACCCTCTATGCCATCCGTCAGTACTACTTTACTGAGAAGAAATACTTACGCTATGAATCTGCCTACCATGCATTGAAGGATAATGAAAATTACAAGCTCCTTAATACTGACATCGCACAGCAGACAATGAAAGTAGTCGACAGAAACTTCAAGAGCTTTTTTGCACTTATTAGTAAGGCAAAGCAATGCGACTACAAGTTTTCAAATATCAAGCTTCCGCACTATCTTCCCAAAGATGGATATTTTATGTTAATTATACCCAGATTTACTGTTAAAGATGGTTACTTTACTGTTCCTATGTCAAATGCATTTAAGAAAGAGTTTGGTACAGTG
>Ga0208824_1001415_pt1 | contig 21292 bp, 17 predicted proteins | sample AD_JPNTR3_MetaG_FD_184447 | JGI IMG/M metagenome (GOLD analysis project Ga0208824, IMG submission 184447) | Active sludge microbial communities of municipal wastewater-treating anaerobic digesters from Japan - AD_JPNTR3_MetaG (SPAdes) (version 2) | ecosystem: Engineered > Bioreactor > Anaerobic...
GTTCGGGCATGGGCTCTGGTTCAGGTTCAGGCTCTGGCTCAGGCTCTGGCTCGGGTTCTGGTTCGGGCATGGGCTCTGGTTCAGGCTCTGGCTCGGGTTCGGGGAGTGGCGGCACCTCTGGCTGGGCGGGCGCGGCGGGCGCTCCGGGTGTAGCCGCTTCGATCTCTGAGAGGGTCAGTTGGACTGAGGTGACCTGCAGTTCGGGCGCGGTGTCAGCGTATTCTTCGGCGCGCTGGATCGCGGCATGGCCCAGCAGTAGCATGCCCAGCAGGTGCAAGGCTACCGAGAGCGTGAAGCTGATGAGATGGTCATAAGAAAAGGTCATTCGTCTGGAGGGGCGGCGCGGCCGGCGGTCGGCGTACGGGCTTCGCCGCTGACCTGAAACGTAACCTGTTCCACGCCGCCATTCTTGAGTTTGCCGAGGAGCTCAATGCCGGTACCGAGTGTGGCGGCACGATCGGCGCTGATGAGCACCGGGACGGGGTTTTCGCGCCAGCGCGTGATCGTCGCGAGCACGAGGTCGTCGAACGACATCGGCTCTTTGTTCAGCGCCAACGTATCGTCGGCCGATAACGTGATGACGAGCTTCTCGCCCTTGAGCAGGGGACCGTCCGCTGACGGCAGGTCCACCTTGAGACCGCGGTGCACGGACATCGAGAAGACCGCGTAGACAAAGACCACGAGAATCAGGAACATGATATCCATCAGGGAAATCATCTCCATGCGGGCCTTGCGGTCCTCATACCCTGATTTCAGTCGCATGGTGTTCTCCTTGGGGCGCACGGCCCGGTGTCGCGGTCATTGCGGCGTCGCGTCGGATTTCGCGAGCCCGGTGTTGTAGGCCAGTTCAAAGCGGTGTGTCACCTGTTCGAGTTCCGTCGTGCGGCGCTTGATCTGCGACACAAAGAAGTTGAACGGGAAGAGGCAACAGATCGCCACCACCAAGCCTGCGGCGGTGGTGATGAGCGCCTCGGCGATACCGGCCGTGGCGCCGGTAGGGTTCTCTACGCCGGTGGCACTCAGCACGTTGAAGGTGTTGATGATGCCGGTGACTGTGCCGAGGATGCCGAGCATCGGGGCTACGGTAATGGCGGTGTCAAGCACGGAGAAGCCACGGCGCAGGCGATCCAGTTCAAGTTGCGAGGCGGCCACAAGCGTCTCTTGGAAACCGGCTTCACGGTTTTCCAGCGCACTACCGAAGATACGGCAGATCGGCGAATCGGCCGCGCGTGCGACTGCGAGTGCCTCGTCGAAACGGCCGTCGCGTGTCAGGTCGAGAATCTCCTTTTGGCGGTTGCGGAAATAGAAGTTAGCGGCGTTGTATTTCCAGAAGGCGAAGAAGCGTTCGATGGCCACGGCTAGGGCGATGAGCGAGCAAATCAGGATCGGCCACATCACCGGGCCGCCACGGTCAAACATGACGAGGGCGGCGTCGAAGAGGCCTTGGGCGGCCTCGGGAGCATTCTGTGCGAGAAAAACCGAACCATGAAACACATGAAACTTCATAAAAACCATGCCTTCCTTTTCGTGTATTCCGTGTATTTCGTGGTAAAAAACCCGAGCACTGCCTTCCAAAAAACCTTAGTGCCCTTTGTGCCTTCGTGTGAGGAAACAATCTGTTTTTTTATCGCGCCTGTTGAGCCGTAAGGTACTAACCCGTATAAACGCGAAGCGCGCGCCGACGGTTCACATGACCTTCATTTTCGGCAGATCCTGAATATCCACGTAGCCCACCAACAGGCCATTGGCATCGACCACGGGCAGGTCATCAATCTTATACTTTTCAAAAACGCGCAGCACATCCACGGCGTAGGCGTCGTCCGTCACCGAGATCGGCCGTTTCGTCATCACGGCTTCGATGGGACGGTGCAGGATCTCCTGTCCTTCAGAGAGCAGGCGTCGTAGGTCGCCGTCCGTGAAGATGCCAGCCAGCCGCCCGTCGGCGTGGGCGACCAGCGCGGCACCGCTCTTGGCAGTGGTCATGGCCATGATGCCGTCCATGACCGTGGCGGAAAGCGCCACGCGAGCCATGTGCTCGCCAGTGCGCATGATGTCGCACACGCGCAACACCAGTGCGCGGCCGATCGCACCGGCGGGGTGCAGGCGGGCGTAGCGCTCCTTATTGAAGTGGCGGGCTTCAATCAGAACCATGGCGAGCGCGTCGCCCACCGCCAGCGTGGCGGTCGTGCTGGTGGTCGGTGCCATGCCGAAGGGGCAGGCTTCTTGTCCGATACAGACGTGGAGCACGACATCGCTCAGGTGGGCGAGGGTGCTGTCGGGGTTGCCCACCATGCCGATCACGCGGATGCCGAGGCGGCGCACAGCCGGGATCAGCTTGATGACTTCATCGGACTCGCCCGAAAAACTGAGGGCCAGCAGGACGTCCTGCTCAGCGATCATGCCAAGGTCGCCGTGCATCGCCTGGATCGGGTTCATGACCACGCTGGTCGATCCGGTGCTGGCCAGCGTGGCGGAGAGTTTCTCCGCGATGTGCAGGTTTTTGCCGACGCCGGTCACGACGATCTTGCCGCCGTTTCCGAGGGTTTCGAGAATCAGGTTCACTGTGGCGACAAAGCCTTCGCCCAGCGCGGCCTGTGCGCGGCGCAGCCCTTCGATCTCGACATCAAGGACTTGCCGGGCGCGTGAAAGGATTGCAGTGTTGTCCATAAATCAACTGTAGGTTTTTCGGTTCTGGCGGCACCGTTCGACGTGAGTCTCCGCCTATGAGTGTTGTGTCCAGTGTAGCGTATAAAGGCGGGTTCGCAACAGGTCTTTTTGATCGTGTCTTTTTGATCGCTAGTTCCAGAAGACGTTCTTCTCCGGAGTGTAGCACAGATTGGTCTTGTCCGAAAGGGACCGGAAAGTCTAAAGTGAGGCTGATAGTGTTGTCGCGGTCTTCACGCGCAAGATCAAAGAGAAAGAGAGGCGGGCGATATGACACGACGCGGGTTTATGAAAGTGGCGGCAATGGGGACTGGGAGCGTGGCGGCAGGTGGGGGTATGGCTTCCGACGGGGGCTCCCGTTCGGACGCGCAGAGCGTCACGGGGGCGGAGACAGGGGATAGGTTCGTGCGCGTCGGCGAGTCTGACGGCAAGTGGTGGTTCCTGCAACCGGACGGGAAGCGGACGCTGTTTTCCGGCGTGGCCAACGTCGCTTATGAGGATGCTCCTTGCACGATGTCGGGCGTGAAGCGGTACGCCCGGAATCATCAGGTCCGCGGAGAGGCGCGGGAGGCTTGGGGAAAAAAGACGGCCGCACGGCTTCGGGACTGGGGATTCAATCTGGTCACGATCAGCTACCCGCTCCCGACCCTCGGCATGCAGTACGCTTCCGGCATTGCGCTCGGCCGTGACGCTTCGCGTGAGACTCCCGCCTGCTCGATCGTGCCGTTCAAGTCGGTTCATGCCTCGAACTTTCCGAATGTGTTCGAGCCGGCGTTCGCCGACGCCTGCCGACGTCTGGCGAAGGAACGTTGTGCGCCCGAACGCGACAATCCGCAACTTGTCGGGTGGTTCATCGACAATGAACTCCTTTGGACGGGCGGGGTGCATCCGGACGGGCTTTTCGGGCTCGTTGCCGAACTGCCGGAGGGGCATTCCGCGAAGGTCGTCCAGCAACGCTTTCTGGCCGAGCGGGGCTGGGCCGGGCGCAAGGCCGATGCCGAGGTCAAGAATGCGTTTCTCGCGCTTGTTGCCGAACGCTACTTCGCCATTACCTCGGCGGCCATTCGAGAGGCCGATCCGAATCATCTGGTCATGGGGTGTCGGTTTGCCGGCATCCACAGCCTCCCCGACGCTGTTTACGCGGCCTGCGGCAAGTACTGTGACGTCGTTTCGGTCAACGTGTATCCGGCGGCGGATCTCGACCATGGGTACGTGCGGGAGCAGTTTACATTTTCGCGTCGTTCGATCACGCATCATTTCGACCGCGTGTGGAAGGCCGCCCGCAAGCCGATCATCGTAACGGAGTGGTCCTTCCCGGCAATGGATACGGGATTGCCCTCGATGTTAGGTTCGGGGCAGCGGTTCCGCACCCAGCGGGAACGGGCGGAGGCGACCGAACTTTTCGGGCACGTGATGTGCGCCTTGCCCTACGTCGTTGGATTCGTACACTTCACCTGGGCCGACCAGCCGCCGACGCCGAATCCGGAGAACTGCAACTACGGCATCGTCAACGTGAACGACGAACCGTATCCGGAACTGGTGGCCGCGTTCAAGCGCATCAACGCGAATCTTGAGAAGTGGCACCTCGGTGAGCAGCCGCCGCGAAAGAAGCGGGCTCCGAACGACGTGTCCGCCCGTGCCAAGGCACTGGAGTGCAAGGGCATGCACCCGGGGTCGTTTAGGCAGGAGCCGGACGGCACCTTCATTGCGGAAAACGGGGCGTTCAAACTTGAGGGCAAGATCGGTGAGAGGGGACTTCATGCGGCAGTCGGCTCGTTCAAACCATGGATTCACGAGGTCATGGACGGGCGCAAGCTCTGGACGCCTGTCGAGAAGGTCGAGAGTGTCCGAGGCGGCGTCGAGGACGGGCTTTTGGTCTTCGAGTGTGAATTTTCGGGATGGCACAAACCCCACGAACGGAAGCTCCGCGCGAGGTTCTTCATGCCGGCGGACCGGCCGCATTTCCTGTTCGAGCCGCTTTCGGTCACGAACATCGGTCCGAAGCCGACCGAGGTCCGGTCCGTGTATGGCCTGCTCACGCCACCGGCGGACGGCGTCTATCGGCAGGGGTCGGCCTCGCATGGCCGTCCGATCGAGAACATCTGGGGGGGCTGGAGCTATGCGGCCTGGATCAACGCGGCGGGACGGTTTACCGGCTGTATCGGCAACGAGCGGGACGGGGTCGCTGTGCACTACTGGGACACACCGGGAGAGGGCCTGCACAGCGACGCGACCATCTCCCTGTGCGAGCCCGCGACACTGAAGACGGATGACCGGTACACGTTTGACGAGCGGCCGTATCTTCTCTTCACATTCGGTGCGGGCGGCGAATGGGCCTGGCAAAGGCGCCTTTTCGAACTGGGCGTCGATTGAGGATGGTCCAAGCACTCGCCACATCTCGTGCCCTGTTACGACGATTAAAACCTTATCCGATTACTCTTGCCCGAGCGGTGCCGAAAAGACTAGAATGGAATCAATGGAGTTTAACCTGTGGCTAATCAGGCGACTGAAAGGAGGCGGACATGAGAAGTTTTGGTATCCAGACAAGCGCTCGCAGTCAGTGCATTAACATCACCGATCGAGTCCAGGAGGCGGTTCAGGCCCTAGGCATCACCGATGGTGTCATAACGGTCTTCACGCCTCACACGACCTGCGCGGTGACCATCAACGAGAACGCGGACCCTCATGTGACGGGCGACATCCTGATGCAGCTTGAGGCTCTCGCGCCTTGGGAGAATGCAGCCTACAAGCACGACGGCGGAAATACCGCCGCGCATATGAAAGCCTCGCTGGTCGGCTCTTCCGTACAGGTCATCGTTGTGAGCGGCAGCTTGCAACTCGGCATGTGGCAGGGCATTTTCCTCTGCGAGTTCGACGGCCCCCGCATCCGGCACGTATGGGTGCAGTGACGCGCAGTCACGGCCCGAAGGCGATGCCGAGTGATGAGCCGGTGGCGACGATGTGCTTCGCCGCCGCGGCGTACTCCTCGGCGCCTTTCAGGTGTTCGATCATCAGCGGCGGCGGTTCCGGCAGGGCTGCGAGCCGCCGCAGGAAGGTGGCGTAATCAAGCACGCCGGTTCCGGGGCGTACCTCCCGGAAGTGGACGTTCATCTCGATCTCCCACGCCAGATCCTTGGCGTGGCAGCTTACGATCCACGGCCCCAGCAGGTCAAAGCAGGCATTGAGCAGGTCGGTGTTGCGGTAGATCTTCTCCGGCGAGTTGATGAGGTTGCAGGGGTCCAGATGAACCGCGAAACCGGGGCGGTCGACCGCTTTGAGCAGCGCGAGGTAGCGTTCCGGTGTTTCGGGCATGCACCATCCCATCATCTCGTATGCGAACTTCGCGCGTTTCGGTTTGACCGTGTCGATGATCGCCCGGGCGTTTTCGACAGCGGCATCGAAAAAGGCGGGGGTGAAATTATCGGGGTGCGGTCCGTACCATACATCTGGGTTGAAGGAGCCCGCGATATCAACGCAGCACCGTGCGCCAATCTCGTCGGCCAGCGCCAGTCCCTCCGTGACGGTGGCGAGGTTCTTTTTCCGTTTCACTGGATCGGGATCGGTCAGATTGCACCAGCGTCCGACTTCGGCGATGACGACATCCGCCTCGCGAAAGGCGGTTTCGGTCGCGCGGATACGAGCCGTGTCCGTCAGGGGAACCTTGGGACAATAGGCGGCACCGTACCCTTGATCGCGGTGCCAGCGGGCCAGTTCCACCGGGTCGTCCGTTTTGATGAAAGCTGGCGCGCCCAGCCGCAACATCCGGGGGCGGGTGTCCGCCCTCACACCGGTGGCCAAAGCCAGCCCGACGGCTCCTGAATGTTGGATGAAATGTCGCCGCGTCACGAAGCAGGTTTTCATGATGAGCATGATGACACACCTCGGGGGGAGGGTCAAGCCGGACGCATCCTCTCGTCGGACGCTTTCATGAGTGCGTTGGTGCGTTGGCGTTCGATGTTCGTTCGGGCAGGACATCCTGCAAACTCCTTGTCTATAAATTGACAGGATTACATGATTTACATGATTTTCAGGATTGAATAACATCATGTTAATCATGTAATCATGTCCTAAACTTACTCCATGGTTTTTTCGTGGCGAAGCCACGCGGCAGGCTAACTCCTAACTCCTAAATCCTAAATTTTCCCTATCGTCCTTGGGTGCGGTCAAGGGGTTGTGTTATACTGAGCGCGATGTCCATGGAATTGATTTTTTTGGGGACGGGAACATCGGTTGGCATTCCCATGATTGGCTGTCACTGTCCGGTGTGCTCGTCCGATAACCCCCGTAATGTCAGGCGGCGTACAAGCCTGTATGTGAAAACGGATGAGGTGGCTCTGGTGATCGACACACCGCCGGATTTCCGCCAGCAGATGCTGGACTTCCGTATCGAGCGGCTGGATGCCGTGGTTTTTACCCATGCGCACGCCGACCATATTTTTGGGTTCGACGACATCCGCCGCTTTAACACCTTGAGCGGCAAGGTGATCCCGGCATATGGCGATGCCGAGACGCTGGCGGATGTGCGGCGTGTATTCAATTACATCGGCAACCGCCCTTCGCCGCAGGGCCTGTACCGGCCGCTGGTGGATTTCATTGAGGTGCCGGGACCGTTTCAGGTCGGGGATATCCGCTTCACGCCGCTGGATGTGCAGCACGGGCGCAAGATGACAGGCTACTTGATGGAGACGGGGACGTTGCGTGTGGGATATGTGCCGGACTGTCATGCAATGCCAGCGGCGACCATCAAACAGTTGGCCGACGTGGATGTGATGATTTTGGATGCGCTGCGGTACCGGCCGCATCCCTCGCACATGTGTGTGGAGGAGAGCCTCGCGTTACTGGAACAGATTACGCCCCGGATTGCATATCTGATCCATCTTTGTCATGATGTAGACCATGACGTGCTGGAGTGTGCGTTGCCTCCCGGGGTGCGTGTGAGTTATGACGGTCTCCGGGTGAGGCTGGAGGCGGGTGCCGAAGGTGTTGAATGGACAGAGGAGGATGCATCATGAGGAGAGTGTCGGGATGGGGATGCGTTGTCAGTGTGTTGTTGCTGGCGATTGTGGCGCGTGCGCAACAGCTTGAGGTCAAGCTGACGCTGGCGTATTCGGTGTTTGTCGTGGGCGAGCCGGTGGTGCTGCAGGTCGACCTCTTGAACGCGACGCGTGGACAGATTGAGATCGGCGGGCCCAAGGCGACCTCGGTCTTGCTGATGGAGGTGACCAAAGGCAGCGTGAACAATGAACTGAAACCGTTCCGCGAAGATCCGATGGTCGCGCCGTTTACGTTGAAACCGGGAGAGACGGCACAGCGCCGCTTGGCACTCGATAAATGGTTTTCGCTCGAACAAGAGGGCAAGTACATCGTGCGCGCGGTCCTCGTGCATCGTGGCATGCGTTACGAATCGGTCAAAAGGAGCTTTGACGTGGTGCCGGGGATGTCGTTGGGCGGCGGCACGCAAATGTTTGTGGATCGCGAACAGCTCAAGCGTCAGTTCAAGTTGGTCTTTTGGCACCGCAACCAAGAGGACCGGCTGTTTCTACGCATCGAAGACGAACCCGGCGCGCGGATCTGGGATTCGATTGATCTCGGGACGCTGATGCGCGCCTCACCGCCCAAACTCGACATTTCGCCGGAGGGTGAGGTGACCGTCATTCACCGGGCGACACAAGACGCCTTTTTGCGGACGGTGTTGTGGTCGCTGCCGGATGTTATTGAGATCGTCGAACGTAACTCGTTGATCGATCCTGAAATCTCCGCCTCGCAACGGGTCAATGCGCTGTACGGTGAGGGCGCTGCAGAGCGTGAGCAAGCGAAGAAACCGTGGTGGAAGTTCTGGTGAAAAGAAGAAACTGGCATTCGTTTGGCACCATAATCGCAGCAGGTCTGATGCTGGGATGCGCGTCAACACCTCCGGCGGACGTGGAGGTCCCACAGACGGATGCCGCGCTTGCGGCGTACGATGATCTCGCGGTGCTGACTGAAGCGTTGTTGCTGGTGCAGCGGCACTATGTGGAGGAGGTGCCGTTGCAAAAGATGATCTACGGCGCAATCGACGGTATGCTGCTCGGGCTGGACCCCAACTCCTCGTTCCTGCCGCCGGAGCCGCTGGCCGAATTGGAAGAGGAGACGCGCGGCTCGTTCAGCGGGATTGGTGTGACTGTCGGTCTAGAAAAGGAAGGTGTCAAGGTGATCGCGCCAATGGAAGACTCTCCGGCGTTCAAAGCCGGCATCCATGCAGGCGATACGATCAAGGCGGTCGACGGTGTCGCGCTGTCCGGGACTTCGATCGAGGAGGCCGTCAAGGCCATGCGTGGCGACAAAGGTTCTGAGGTCAAGGTGACGGTGCAGCGCGCGGACGGCCAAACGGTCGACGTGGCTCTCGTGCGCGACGACATTAAGCTGGACAGTGTCAAAGGCGTGCGTGAATTGGGCGATGGCATCGGCTATCTGCGCATCACGCAGTTCAATGAGCATGCGGGTGAAGATTTTGCCCAGGCAATGGCCCATTTGAAAAAAGCCGATGTCACGGAACTGATCCTGGATCTGCGCGACAACCCGGGCGGGTTGTTGGAGTCGGCCGTGGCCGTGACCGAGCAGGTCTTGGAGCGCGGTACCGAAATCGTCAGCGTGCGCGGGCGTGATAACAAGCGGCCGCAACAGCGCTACACGGCGGGGCCGTGCAAAAACCGCTTCACAAAAATCCCGCTCGCGGTGCTGGTGAACGGCAACAGCGCGAGCGCGGCAGAAATCATGGCCGGCGCGCTCAAAGCGCACAAGCGGGCCGTGCTGGTCGGTGAAACCACCTACGGCAAAGCATCGGTGCAAAATGTGATCAAATTGGCGTTGCGCCCCGATTGCGCGGTGCGTTTGACGACGGGCTACTATTACACGCCGGATGACCTGATGATCCATGGCAAAGGAATCACGCCGGATGTGACGGTCCCGGTTTCGAAACATGTGTGGCGACAGGTGCAGATGCGGCGGATGCTTGAAGAGCGGCCGGGCGCAACGCGCAGCGGTATGACGAACACCGTGAACGACGTCCGTGACGTGCAGTTGGAGCGCGCCCAAGAGCTGCTGAAGGGCGCGCGCGTTCCGAACAACGGCTGAGGAGGAGAGAGGTCGGGCGATGCTTGTCTTGGGGATCGAAACATCCTGCGATGAATCTGCTGCCGCTGTGGTCGAGAACGGCCGGCGCGTGCTTTCGAATGTGGTCTTTAGTCAAATCCCGTTGCACCAACCCTACGGCGGTGTAGTGCCGGAGATCGCGTCGCGCAGCCATGTCGAAAAGATCGGCGGGGTGATCAGTGCGGCGATGCGCGAGGCTTTTGCGCCCGGTGCCGCCGACGGGCCGGTCGCGCCAGAGTTGTGGTCGCAGATCGACGCCGTCGCCGTGACCTACGGCCCTGGTCTCGCCAGTTCGCTGATCGTCGGACTCTCAGCCGCCAAAGGGCTGGCGCTGCGGCTGGGCAAGCCGCTGGTGGGGATCAACCATATCGAGGCGCATCTGCACTCGGTTTTTCTGACACCGTCCGCGCCCGATCCATCTGAGATCGGGCCGCTGCTGGGACTGGTGGTTTCGGGCGGACACACCTGCTGGATCGATTCAGAGCGGCCGGGTCACTACCGGATCATCGGCCAGACGCTCGACGATGCGGCCGGCGAAGCTTTCGACAAGGCTGCGAAGCTGTTGGGGCTGGGTTATCCCGGCGGACCGGCGATTGATCGTGTCGCACGTCAGGCTACGCGACGTGATGCCGTGGCTTTCCCCAAAGGCAGTCCGAAACCCGGTAATCCGGCGCTCGGCGATATGCGTGCTGAGTTGTGCGTGAGCTTCAGCGGGCTCAAGACTGCCCTGATGTATCGGTTGCGTGAGCATCCGCCGCGCGATGACGCGGATGTGGCTGAGATTGCGGCCGCGTATCAGGAGGCGATTGTGGAGGCGCTGGCCGAACGCTGCGCACGCGCCTTGCGCGATGCCCGTTACCGCGCTCTGGCAGTCGGTGGCGGGGTCTCGCTGAACCGCCGTCTGCGTGAACGGCTGCAAGAGGTTGCGGCGGATGCCGGTGTGGCGTTGCTGATGGCAGAGCCACGTTTCTGCGGCGACAATGCCGCGATGATCGCGGGGCTGGCGGGCATGGGTGTCGGTATCGTCGGCGAGGAGGCAATGAGGCTGGATGTAGCACCCGCATTGGAGGCTGGTGAATGAGAACGATTGTATGTCGAGGCTCTTGCAAAACCCCTCGTGGCATGGGCGTCCCGCCCATGAAACACGGGCAAGATGCCCGTGCCACACCTGCACGCAAGGGGTTTTGCAAGAGCCTCTGTCTATTGATGGCACTGTGGATGACGTTTGGCGCACGCGGGGACACCCCGACGCTTGTCGTAGCCTTTTGGAATGTTGAAAACCTTTTTGACACCGAGGACGACCCCGATAACAAAGGGGATGATGCCTATACACCGAGCGGTTGGATGCGCTGGACGCCCTGGCGCTACCGGACAAAACTGGAGCACCTCGCCGAGATCATCGCGCACATGAAGCCGGATGTGCTCTGCCTGACCGAGGTTGAAAACCGGCGCGTGCTCGAGGATTTGTCAGAGGCCCTGCTGTCGCGCCACTCCTGCAAGTTGTCGGTCATTGTCCACCGTGACAGCCGTGACAAACGTGGCATCGATGTGGCGCTCATGACGCATCTGACACCGGTCGCTACGAACTGGCTGGAATCCGCCGAGGGCCAGCGCGAGGTGCTGGTGTGTGAATTCAACGTCGATGGGCGCTCCTTGACGGTCTTGGTCAACCACTGGAAATCACAGCTTGGCAAGAAGGCGGTGAGTGACTTTATCCGCCGTCAGGAGGCGTCGACCGTGCGCGCATATCTGGACAAGCGGCTGGAGCGTGATCCAGCCGCTGCCATGCTGGTGGCCGGTGATTTCAACGATAATCCAGAATCGGAGATACTGGTCGAAACGGCCGGACTGGTGCCCGACGAAGCGCGCGTGCGCGCCGATACGAGCGGCCGTTCCCTCTTCAATCTGGCAGCCAGTCTGCCCGAAGAGCGTAGAGCCACCTACTACTACGCGGCGGGCAAAAAGTGGAACGTCATGGACTCGATCAGTGTCACACGTGGCATGCTGGAAGATGTCGAGCCGACCGCGCCTTGGCGCGTGGTAAAGGACGGATACTCAGTGGTCAGAACGCCCGCGCAGTGCGACGAGGACGGCACTCCTATTCCCTTCCGGTTTGTGCGTAGCAAAACCAAAGGAAACGCCTTCAAGACAGGCTATTCTGATCACTTCCCCGTGCGGGTCAAACTCAAGGCGCGGTGAGAATAGGTAATAAGTAATGGGTAATAGGTAGTAGGTATCGCTACCGGGCTCGCGGAGCGCCGGGAGGGGCAAGCGTCTGCTTGCCCGCGGACGAGCAGACGCTCGTCCCTCCCATCCTGCGGGCAAAAAAAAACCTGAATCTGCGCAATCTGTTGCGCAAATTGAGAGTCGAAGGTTGAGCGTTGAACGCTTCCTTCCGCGCGTGCGCGGAACCACCTACTTCTTCGTCTTGCGCGAGGGTTTCGGCCCGCCGATCGGCGTGAAGGTTTTGGTCTCGCCCGGCTTGCTGCCCGTCCATGACTTGCCGTCGAATCCCTTGGTCGCGGCACCGGGGGTGATCTTAACCTCGTCGGCCAGACCGATCTCCACGATCTTGACATCGTCGATGTAGAGGTAGCCGGTGTTGCACTTGTCAACGCCGGTGGCATCGAGCGCAAGGATCTTGAGCATCAGCCACTCGCAGTTTTCCAGATGGCTCTGCTGCAACTCGGAGCGGCCGAAGGTCGGGATGACGCGCTCAACCCGCTTCCATTGTTTCGGCACATGGGAGAACTCGCCGGTTTCGGCGTTGTTGAAGTAAATGACTTGAAAACGCACGGCTTCGCGCAGGTCGCCAAATGCGGGGTTGTTGCTTTTGACAGCGCGCGGGTGCCACCGGTAACCGATCGGATAGATACGGCACTTGGGGCCCGGCCCGCCGGTGGTGCCGATCGAGCGCGCCGAGAGTGAAATCATATATTTCTTCTTGGGATCAAACCGGATAGGGGCCGTGTAAACCTGAACGCCTTGGTTGATGCACACCTCGTGGATTGAGGCGTCTAGGCGCATCACATGCTTCCGCATGGAGGCTTTGTCCTCTACAACCGACACGTACTTGTGGTTATTCAGGTAGTGTTTGTTGTGGTCGAAGACGTAGAGCCAGTGGTTGAGCGGGTCGGTCTCGTCATCGAAGTGCCCGTTTTTGACGAGGTTCAGCGCGTCGGGAGGTGTTCGCTGCGCGTGCGCGGGGTGTATCGCGCAGACGCCTAGCATCAGCGCTGCGGCGATCCAGAAAAATGAGCGTGAGGTGTGTGTCATGGTCGTCTCCTTTTTAGATATGATTGATTTTCGTGCCGCGCGCGGCGCGGGTCGCGGCACCGCTTTCCTTCCGCGCACGGCGCGGAAGGCGGCTCGCGGGGACGCTCGCCCTCCAGCCCATGATTCGTCTCGCGGAGCGCCGGGAGGGACGAGCGTCTGCTCGTCCGGGCGGCGTTCCACGCCGCCGTTTTGTGAACGTCTTGCGCCGGAAAAGCGGCGTCGCGCGGGATACCGCTTGCCGCCGCACTCCAAATCCACTCGCCAGACTTGCGAGCGCCGGAAGAGGACAAGAAAAAAGAGGCCCTTGCAAAAAACCGTGGCATGGGCGTCCCGCCCATGGAACACGGGCAAGATGCCCGTGCCACACCTGCAAGCGAGGGGTAACGGTCATTTCCTTCCTCATTACGACATGTTCTTCAATTTTCGTATGACCCATTCTAGCGATAACAGCGCGATCAGGCAAGCCAGCACGAACGGCGTTTGCCAAAGCGAACGGTATTCAAGCTTGCGTTCGCGCCGTTCACTGACATGCAAGTCCTGAAGAGCGGCGTCGATCTCCGCCGGCGTGCCGTAACGCCCGCCGCTCGAACGCGCCAACGCCTTCAGAACCTTATCGTTGATGGGTTTCAGCACCATCTCTTGCGAGGTCGCGCGCACCGTGAAGAGACACGGCGTGGACTGGACCTTCTTGCCGTCGATCTCGACGGTCGCCATGGCGCGGTAGTTGCCGGGCTCGTTCGGGGTGAACTCGGCCACGTACCCTGGGATCTCCGCGCCGCCTGCGGCCTGAATCGTACGTCCGGCCATGGTGAGCGGGATGACACGGTCGGAGGGCGTCGTGATCTCGCACGCCACCTTCCAATTCTTGCGGGTTTCGTTGGGCGGAATCACCAAGCGTCCTTGCAGGATCGCGGGATCGCCCACGGCGATCGTGCCGGCATCGGTAAAGAGTTCGAGGTGATACTTGTCGAGATCGCTTTCAGACGGTGACATCCACTGCACAATCTGACGCCAGAACTTAGGATAGGGCTTGTCTTCACCGGGCTGCATGACCCAGCGCCAGAGCGAGTCGGTCAACACGGCCAGCACCTTGCCTTGGCCGTAGATGCGTGAGACCAGAAGCGGGTGATTGCCGCTATCGGTCTGGGCCTCGGCCAGCGCGAACGCACCGCCAGAGAGGGTGGCGCCGGTGAAGACGGAGAGCACGGGCGGTAGGGTGGCCGGCATGTCGGGGTTGTTGGCCAGGGCGGGATGGGCGCGTCCCTCGGCGGTCCAGACGACGTTAAACCGGCCTTCAAGCGCCGGTGCGCCGGCACGCGTGAAGGGCAGCAACTTGGCGAGTTCGGTTTTTGCGATACCGTCGGAACCCCACAGCTTCTGTCCGCCGAGCAGGATCAGGCTGCCGCCCTTTTCGACAAAGCCGAGGATCGCGCGGCAGTGTTCGGCCGAAAGTGCTTGGGCGTCGAAATCACCCAGTATGATAATTTTGTTGAGGCTGAGTTGCTCGGGCGTGAGATCAAAAACGAGCCCTTGGCGATCACCGTACGCGATCCACTCCTTGGTGTTGGGGTCGGCGCGGCTGGGCATCTGGAAGAACGCCAGCGGCGTGATATCCTTGTTGGCGAACAGCGCGCGGGCAAAGTGCTTGCTTTCAAAACGCGGCACGTCTTCGAGGAACAGTACGCGGTTCTTGGCGTCCAAGACATCCACGACAACCACGAGTTCGTTATCGTTGGTCTGCACTTCACCCGGCAGAACCGGGATGCGCACAGTATAGGTTTCGCTGCCCACTTCGGGATGGGCGAGCTTGAACTGTACGTCACGGCTGCCGCCCTCGGGCGGAAGCTGAACCGCGACTTTGTCGATCTCTTTGCCGCTCTTGAGCAGTTGCACTTGGAAGGGTTCGCCCTTGCCGCCCTGACCGGCGACCGTGACGGACATCGCCGTATCCCAGCCGACAATCGCGCGACGCGGGGTGTCGATCATGTCCACGCGCATGTCGGGCTTGTCATCGGGCAGACCGGGCTTTTCCAACTCCGCGACATAGAGGGGCGTCGGCCAACTCATCTCGGCCCAAGTGTCGCGCTTCTCACGCGTGTCGATCGCATCCGTCAACACCAGCACGCCCGCCAACTCTTGACCGCGCAGACGCTCGAAAAGCCGGTTGAGACTCAGGTTGAGGTGCGTGGACTTTCCTTCAGGTTTGAGCGTGTCGAGTTGTTCAAGGCCGATCGGCGAGTCGAGGTCAGAGTGGAAGGGATAGATCTCGAACAGGCAAGATGAGCGCAGCTTTTTAACCCAATCGGACTTGTTCAGCAACGCCATGGCCGCTTCCCAGCGGGTGCGCTGGGCGCTTTCGTCGGCGCTCTGGCTCATGGAGCCGGAGACATCCAGCAGCACAATGAAGCGCGGCTTGATGATTTCGGTGAGCGCGCTTTTCTTGCCGGGCAACAACAGCACCCAGAAAAAGGCCAGCAAAAAGAGCAGGCGCAGACCGACCAAGACGAGACCGGTCGCCGAGCGCGGCAGGTAACGCCACGCAGCGTAGGCCACGACAACAAGCGCAACCACCAGCGCCACGAGAATCAGGGCGCCGGAGATGCTGTTCTCAAAAATCCATTCTGTGGTAGGCATATCAAAGGGTGTCAGGGTAAGGCGTCAAGAGGTCACGACTTTGCCGGCGGAGTCAACCGTCATCTTCTCCGTTGCGCCGACTTGGGAACGCAACGCACGGTTGGCGACCCACCATTCAAGCAAGGCGAGCACCAGCGCGATCCAGAGGAAGATTTCAGCGAGGGAGCGTCCGTTGCGGTGTTCATCAATCAAGCGCAACATCTCCTCGGGATCATGGGCGCTCAGTAATTTTTTGAAGCCGGTCCATTCGGCGAGTTCCTCCTCGCTCGCGGGAGTCAGGCGCGATTCAAAGCGGTCGGTGTTGACGGCCAGCACGGGCTCCGGTTCGGCCGCGCCCGTCTTGGCGCGCGTGTAGATGCCCGGTTCGGGCAGGTCCTCGATGAAGAAGGTCCGGTTACCGCTATCCTTGATCTGCAAAGGCAGGCCGGAGGGCATGGTGATCGCGTCATCATCGCGGTAATTGGGGACGGCCTCGTTGACCGGCAGGTGCGTGCCCAAGGTGAGGTGCGGCGGCTGAACAGATGCGCCTGCGCCTTGGCGGATGAGTTGGTGCACAACCGGCAGGAAGAACGCGGTGAGCGGGAAGGTGCTCCAGTCGCGGTTCGCGCCGACAGTGAAGAGAAAGACTCGGCCGCGGCCCACGGCGCGTCCCGCCATGAAGGGCTGGTCGTCGCCGGCCGTGATCAGCACGGCGGCGTTTTCCTCAAGCTCGCCTAGCGTCACCACCCGCTTGAGGGCTACCGTCGGCACCGTGCCGGGCGGTAGCGGCAGCGTGAAGGTCACCACCTGCCCCTCTTTATTCGGGATGCGCCTGAGCGGGCGGGCCGCCATGTCGACAGGGATATCGATCACGCCGGACGGAAAAGCGGGCAGGACCTTCAACTCGGCATAGGCACCCGCTTCCGCACGGTAACCGGGAAACACCACGACCACGCCGCCGTTCTTCGCGTACTCCTCAACGCGCAAAATGGTCTGGCCATCCAGCGGGAAGGCATCGCAGAGGAACAGCGCTTGGTAATCACGCAGGTCGATCTGTGCCAGTTCAGGCGTCTCCACTTGCTTGACGCTCTCATCGTCGGCACCGGGCGCCAGCGCGGCCTTGAGATAGCGCGTGGCGTCTTGGGGACCCGCAATCAAAACGGGAAGCTGCTTACGCACACGGATCAGGAATTGAAAGTCGTCATCTTCCTGCAACGCGTCTTGGGGTGTCTTGACGGTGGCGACATGCACACCCGGCTCGAGTCCGCTGAGCACAAAGTCGACAGAGGCTTCGGTGTCGGCTTCCGTCATGATGCTGCGGCGTCCGCGCTCCTGTCCGCCGACCTCCACGGCGACCGCGATTTGCTTGGCGGTGCCGGTCCGGCCGACGCGGACATTCAAGCGCGCGGTCTGGCCGGCCAGCATCAGCGCGGGCGAGACCTTGACGTCGGTCGGACAGGTGTTGTCCGGCTGCAACGCGCCAGCCAACAGGGCGAAGAAGGAGACCTTGTCACGCTGTTCGCGCGTGATGCGAACCCGGCCGCTATCGTCTGCGGCCTCGTCCGGGGGCGCTTCGCGGAATCCCTGCCAGGCCAGGGCTTGGCCGTCCGTCAGGATGTAGACCTCGCGTTCACGCCGGCCGTCCTGTTGCTCCAGCGTGCGCAGGGCCAGCGCGACCGCGTCATCCAGCTTGCTGGAGCCGTGTTGACAGGCGAGCGCCTGAATCGCCTGCACGACCGTCGCATGTTCAGTGGTCGGTTTTTCAATGATCGGGAGCGGCGTGTCGCCCGCCACGTACACGCAGACGCGGTCGCCGGCGAAAAGCCCGTTGACGATACTGACGGCGGCGTCTTTGCAGATGGCGAAAACCTTGCCGCGATCCAACTCGTAGTTCATGCTGTAGGAGGCATCGATCACGATCGCCACGTCGCGTCGCGTTCGGCTTAGCCAAGAGCCGCCGGTGGCGGAGCGCAACACCGGCAGCGCGAACGCAAAGCCGATCACCAGCAGGAGCAACGTGCGCAACAACCACAGCAGGAAATTCTCAAAACGCACCCGGCTGGACGAACGCTTCTGCGCGGCCTTCAGGAAGCGCAGGGTTGGGAAGGGAGTAACGACAGTGCGGCGACGCTGAAACATGTGCAGCATCAGCGGGATCGCAGCGGCCGTCAGCGCCCACAGAAAAGTTGGATTGGCGAAAACGAGCATAACGTGAGGTAAAAAATGGAAAGGCCCGTCGGACTACGAACCCTTACCGCAAGGCATCTCAACAAGCACCATCGCAAACATAACCACTTCATCGTAGCGTATGTTCCGCCTCTTGTCGAGTGCGCACAGCGCGTTTTTTCTTTTTACGAGGCTCTTGCAAACCTCTTTGTTTACGGGTGTGGCACGGGCATCCTGCCCGTGTTTGCCCCATGGGCGGGACGCCCATGCCACGAGGGTGTGGCACGGGCATCCTGCCCGTGTTTGCCCCATGGGCGGGACGCCCATGCCACGAGGGTGTGGCACGGGCATCTTGCCCGTGTTTCATGGGCGGGACGTCTCGGACTGCCCACCGGCCCAAAGGGCCGGATGCACCATAGCCCGGGGCAAGCGGAGCGCAGCCCCGGGTGTCGTCGCCCCGCGCCAGCGTGCCCTGAAGGGGCACCTCAACCCAACATGTAACGTTCAACGCTGAACGTCGAACTCTGAACTCTGAAGGTGAAAACTCCTTGCCTATCACTCACACCGATCAAAGTTGTCCTCATTTACATTCCCGTGCGAAGCGCGGGCGGCGGGCTAAGCAACTTACAGGTAAAACCTGTTTGATTTTGCTCTCCCAACTTGATATATTTGTTACGTCGTGTTAAGCCCCACTCTCTTTGCGGTCGCGCGTGTGGGATTGCTTGGCGTTTTACGGCTCGGCAAGCATGATAAAAGCAGGCTGTTTTCATCCCCGCCCTCTGGGGGGGAGGACCGGGATGGACGGCGTAGGCTTCGCCTGCGTTAGGATGACCGCGTGTAAGGGATGAGGCTAAGTACAGAGGGGCTGAAATGGACGTTAAGTCTCAGGGAAAAGCGACAAGGACAAGAGACCGATCAACATGTCGCCGGAAGGTCATGCTGGTCGATAACCATCCGGTGGTCGGTTACGGTCTCAAGATGTTGTTTCAATCGACGGACGATCTAGAGTTGGCGGGTCAGGCGACACTGCCGTGAGCTGCAGGTGTACAACATGATCGGCAGCGGTATGGCCACGGGGGAGATCGCCACGCGACTCAATCTCAGCCCGAAAACCGTGCAGACCTACCGCGAACGTATCAAACAAAAGATGGGGTTGCGCACGGCCACCGATTTGGTCCACTCCGCCACGCTCTGGCTCAGGAACCAATGCGGAAGCTGAGCGGCTGACAAGGGCTCAGTAAATTACCTACAAACAATCAGGTTAAACCCTATATGTTTGTAGTATCTTAAAGTAATAAAAATTCAGCTTTCCGCGACTTGCGCAACAGGCGGCCCCTATGCTCAAATACTACGCGTGGGGCGTATTGTCATTACACACGTTGTTGTTCACACCAATCGACTTATGCCTAAGATTCAGTATGCGGCGCGGCGAGAGGGCGCGCCATACGGATGAGCGAGAAGAGTCTCTGCAAACAACTAAAATGGTTTTCTGAGCGTTCAGAAAAAACGCTGAGATGGCTCGGGGTTGCCTTTTTTCTGGGGAGCTTTCTGCTTGCGGAAAACGTTGCGGCATCGGTTGCGGCGTCGATTCCAGGCTCGGACGATCCGAATTTCGTGAAGGCCTCGCTGTTGATCATCGGGCCGGGTGACGCTTCATTGTTTTCACGTTTCGGCCACGCTTCCCTGCGCATGGAGTGCCCGAGACACAACCTCGACCGGTGCTTCAGTTACGAGGGGGATGATGTTTCCGCCCGGCCCCTGATGTTTCTGCTCGGCAAGCTGAAGATGGGCATGGTATCGATCCCGACGGCGATTTACCTTGAAGACCATCGCCGCGACGGCCGGAGCATCGTCCAGTACGAACTCAATCTGCCCGTGGCAGTGAAACAGGAGCTTTGGCGCGTGCTGGACGATCACGTCGCCGCAGGGATGGCGCTTCCGTATGACGCGGTGAAACGCGGGTGTTCACAAATGGTCTTGGAATGGCTGAAGGCTGCCACGGCACCGGTCGGCCTTCAATGCGGCGAGTGGCCACGGTTCTCACGCCTGACGATTCGGGAGCGCATCTTGGAAGCTCTCTCTCCTCATCCGTGGCAGCAGTTTATTGTGAATGGGATTTATGGCTCGGTGCTCGACGGGGACGGTGCGTATGAGAAGCGGCTTGCCCTTCCCGAAGACCTGCTGGAGGTTTTCAGGCGCGCGCGCTATCTCGGGTGTCCCTTGCTCACGGGAGAGACCATCGAATTGACGCCACAGACGCGCACGTTCGATGCGTTGATCGTGACGCCGATGGCCGTGGCTTCCGCGTTCATGGTTCTGTCAATCGTCAATGTCTTTACGGGATACAGGAGTGTCACCTTCGGGCTGCTGTCCGTGCAGTTCGTACTGGGGTGCTTGCTCCTCAGCCTTTTCATTTTCAACAGAACCGCGATGGGATGGAACTGGCTTCTTGTGCCGATCAATCCGTTGCCATTGTTGGCGTGGCGCTTCCGCAGGTTTTGGCTGATACCGGCCACCGTCGTCCTGTGTCTTTGGTGCGGCGCGATGTTTTTAGCGCCGCACCGGCTCACGTATGCGCCGTGTTACGTACTTGTCTTATCGTTTGCAGTCTTGTTTGCGGGAGAAGCCTACCGCCTGAATCTAGGCTTAAAGGGAGAGTTAAGTCATGGGAAGTAAGTGGTATCTGTTGCTGGCGGTGCTTGGGATCGTCTGTCTCTCGCCTTCGGTATACGGTTCTTCGACGTACTATTACCGCACGCAACTGATCGCCGAGGCGAACGACTCGGCGGCGGGCAAGGTTTATGCGTCTACGTCGGCTTCCGCTCCGGGGGACGCGGCCTATGGCACGCGGATCGAGTCCGACATCAAGGAGTCATCGGCGTCGGGCTGGTCGGCCCCGACGGTTTCCGTCACGTTTAACGTCTGGGCCAAGTCGAACGAGGGGTATACGTTCAAAGGGTGGTCCGAGACCAAGACCGCCACGTCTGGACAAGTCGTTTCTTCATGGACTGTCAATAACTCAAGTGGAAATAAGACCAAAGGATCCGAGCCACTTGTCCAAAAGACAATTTATGCCATTTTCGAGCCCGCCCCGCAGGCGACGATCACCTTCGTGGCGAACGAGGGCGGCACCTATACCGTCAATGGCGGTGCGCCGGCGTCGAATCCGACGAACATTTATCAGGACGTGGAGCTTTCCCTTGCGGCGCAGCCTGACGCTCAACACGGCGTTCTCGGGTGGTATTTCGACGACGGTACCACGAAGACCTATTTCAGTTCCGGGGCGGTCGCGACGTATACGATCATCAAGTCGGGCATGATCGGGGTTGAGTTCTGTGCGGCGGACGAGGTGGCGACAGTGACAACTTATGAAGCGCTGACGGCGGCTCTGGCAGACAGCGGGATAAAGAAGGTGTCGATTCCTAGCGGGAGCACCGTTGTC
>Ga0208824_1001420_pt1 | contig 21233 bp, 15 predicted proteins | sample AD_JPNTR3_MetaG_FD_184447 | JGI IMG/M metagenome (GOLD analysis project Ga0208824, IMG submission 184447) | Active sludge microbial communities of municipal wastewater-treating anaerobic digesters from Japan - AD_JPNTR3_MetaG (SPAdes) (version 2) | ecosystem: Engineered > Bioreactor > Anaerobic...
TTGGAATTTGCAGAGCATGAAGCAATAGCAAAAGCTTTGGATTGTACCATATATTTTGCCCAACCATATAGTTCCTGGCAAAGAGGAACAAATGAAAATACAAACGGGTTAATCCGTCAGTATTTTCAAAAAGGATCTGACTTTGGTACATATTCCACAACTGATGTTATATATGCCATGGAGAGTTTAAACAATAGACCACGAAAAAGATTGAGGTTTTTTACTCCTAATGAATTATTTTTTACAGAAAAGGGTTGCACTTAATTGTTGAATCTAATCAATAATATAAAAATATTATTGACTTTTATTTGCTATACAATAATGTATCGATGTTACTAATTTTAGTAACTATGAAATTTAATAAAATGTTATAATAATTGTTCGGTAGTTTATGAAATATTTATCAACTATATTATGTTTGATATTGTTAATTTATTGCACATCATGTTCTGATTTTATTAGCAAATATAATAAATCAAATGATAATAACGGAGAAGAAGATATTATTCATAAAGTATTTACTCCTCAATTTAATTTGATTACTGGAGAATATAAAGGCTCTCAAATTATATCTATTACCACGACAACAATTGATGCTTCAATAAGATTCACTACAGATGGTTCAACACCTTCTCCTAATTATGGGATTATTTATGAAAAACCATTTATAATAACATCTTCCTCAACAATAAAAGCAATTGCTTATAAAACTGGATATGTTGATTCTGATATTGCTATAACAGAATATACCATCCTTCCTTTGGGAAACATCAGGATAACAAACAATAGTGGTGTTTCTCTCAATCCAGTTTCTTCATGGAACGGTAATGAATATGCTATTGTTTGGCTAGATAACAGTGATAATAATAATATTTCTGAAATATTTTTTACAAAAGTAAATAACAATGGAGAGAAAATCTCTAATGATATTAGAATAACGGAAAGTAATTATCAGAAATTGAGACCCTTTATTATATGGGATAATAATAATTATGCAGTGGTTTATGAAGTTAATTATAGTGGATTTTCACAAATTTTATTTTCTAAATTGGAACTTGATGGAACAAAAATAATTAGTGATAATGCTATTTCAGATGGTAATTCAATAGCATGGTACCCCCATATAATATTTAATGAAGACAGGTATTTGATAACATGGTATGACAGTAAGAATAGCAATTTTGAAATTTATTTAAAAATTATTGGTATAAATGGAAATATTATAATTGATTCAACAAGATTATCAAATTCCACTACAGCATCAAGAAGACCAGTCATTGCATGGAATGGAAATGATCTTGGTATAGTGTGGGAGGAAAATATTAATCCCAATTCTACATTAAATTATTTATCTATCAATAGACTTGGCCAAATTATTTATGAATCCACTATTACAAGTATTAGTGGGGTTTCGGCATTCACGTCGATAGCATATGATAATTATTCATATGCTCTTGTTTGGTCTGATATGCGTAATGGAAATGCTGAAATTTATTTTACAAAAATAAATTCTCAAGGTCTTAAAATTTTAGATGATATACGGATTACTGTTGCCACAGGTGATTCTATTTTCCCATCTTTGGTATATAATGGTCAGAATTTCGCAATTTCATGGCAGGATAATCGCAGCGGTAATAATGAAATTTACTTTGCACTCATTAATTCTGAAGGATTAAAATTAACAAATGATATAAATATTTCAAATACTTTAGGTGTTTCTCAAAATCCATATTTACTATGGAATGGTTATGAATATGCATTGGCATGGGATGATATTATTGATAATAACAGGGAAATTTTTTTTACAAAGATAAATCCTGATGGTTCAAAACAATAGATAAATTTATATTTACTAAATACTAAAATCATATATCTTATTATAAAATTATTGACAGCAATTGATATATAATATAGTGTACCAACTGGTCAGTACAGGATACAAACCATGACAAAGGGCATGCAGACAAAACAGGCAGTCATTGAACGCATCACCGAGCACATTCATCTTTATGGATTTTCCAATACAAGCTTACAGGATATTATTGCTCTCAGCGGTGTTAAAAAGGGTAATCTGTATTTTCACTTTAAAAATAAGGAAGCATTGATACTTGAGGCTTTGCAATCTGCATTTAACAATCACCAGCAGTACATTGAAAAACACACATCGCAATACTCAGATCCAATCAAGAAAATTTTTGCCATGCTCGATGCTGTATTTGCATACCATGCACAACGCACATTTCTGGGTGGGTGCATATTTGGCAATACTGCTCTTGAGATGGCTGATAAAAATCCCGCATTTAAACAGTTTATTGCTGATGTCTTCCATCAATGGACACAGTGGATTGCAGCACAACTTGATACTGCCAAAGAGCAGGGATTATTAGCCAGCCACACCCCTGCACAGGAACTATCGCACACCATTGTTGCCGCCCTTGAAGGTGGTATCATGCTTTCAAAGGTGAGCAAAAATGCTTCTGAACTCAACGCCGTTATGACCACAATCAAAAATGTTTTACAATTGTATGCTACAAACAAAACCAACAATAAAAGGAAACACAATGCTAACAAAACAGGACATCATAGATAAAGCTCTGGAGCTGGGATTTGATGATATTGGCTTTACCAATGCGGAAGCATTCCATGAGCATAAACCATTTTTACAAAAAATTCCCGATAACTATACGTGGGCTGTTGCATCAGGGCTGCAACTTGAAGAAGGATGTAACCCCGCTACGGTGTTGCCTCAGGCACAATGCATTGTGGTGATTTTGCAAAACTACTATAAGTATGATTTTCCAAAAAGCATGGAACCGTTTTTTGGCAGATGCTATATGTATGACGACAGGGTAACGCGCGACGGGCTTACTATCAAGATAAAACAATTCATTGCATTTTTACGCGATGCTGGCATCAAAACAAAAACGCCGTTTCATCTGCCGCAGAAGGCTGCCGCAGCACGTGCAGGTATTGGAACGTTTGGCAAAAACTGTTTGTTATATGCAAACAATGCTGCTAAAAAAAGCTCATGGATTAATCCGGTTACGATAGTTATTGATAAAGAGTATGAACCCGGCAAGCCAACTGTTGCAGCAGGATGTCCCGACTGGTGCAGAAATGCCTGTATAGCAGCCTGCCCCACCCGAGCGCTGAAAGGAAACTGCACCATCGATTCACAGCGGTGCATATCGTACCTTACCTATTACGCCAGCGATATTACTCCTTACGAGTTACGAGAACCCATGGGGCTTTCCGTATACGGTTGTGATAGATGTCAGGAGGTTTGTCCGCGTAACAAAGCGTGGATGTCACAGGTGCTTCCCATCAATGAAAGGGTTGCTAAAAAAGCACCTTATTTTGATTTAATAAAGCTATTACACATGGATGAAAAGTATTTTTTGCACTATATATGGGCTCACATGTTTTACACACCTGCAACCGATATGTGGCGGTGGAAGATGAATGTTGCCCGTGCAATGGGAAACAGCAATGATGACAGGTTTATTCCGGAGCTTATTGCTGAGTTTAACAATACTAATGACCAGCGCGTTCAGGGGATGATTGCGTGGGCGCTTGGGAAGATTGGCGGGGTCAGAGCAGGGGATGCGCTACATCGTTTTAGAGCTGGTGCCACTCATTCGGTTTTACATGAGATTGAACGTGCACTTGATTATTTGCACCATTATTAAAAACGATTGTGCGCATTTATTATTGCAAGGCAGCGTGCATACCATGGTTATTGGTTGTAAAGCTTTATGATAATAAAGCCATTAATATCTTGACAAATATAAAATGTAATTTTACATTAGCCACATGATTCCACGAAACCTTGAAATGCCCATACATAAATACAAATCGCAATATCCGGTTATTGCAATAGCTGGTCCCCGTCAAAGCGGCAAAACAACCCTTGCACAAAAGCTATTTCATGATTACGACTATTGTTCACTTGAAAACCTTGATATGCGATTATATGCTGAAGAGGACCCACGTGGATTTTTAAAGAGCTATCCACCACCACTAATTATTGATGAAGCACAACGAGCGCCTTCACTGTTTACCTATCTCCAGGAAATGGTAGATAAAAACAGCAAACCCGCCGGGTATGTACTAACCGGTTCGCAACAATTTCTTTTGATGGAAAAAATAACACAATCGTTAGCCGGGCGTATCATCATATTTACATTATTTCCATTTACCGTTAATGAACTTATAGTAAAGCGTTTTGATAAGGACATCCCTTCAATATTTACTGTAAAAAAAGAAAACAAAAAACAGTGTAATACTATAACCATTGATAGCATGATTTTTTCTGGTATGTTTCCCCGCATACATGACAAACATCTTGATGCATCAAAGTGGCTTGAAAATTACACAGTTACCTATATTGAACGTGATATCCGCAATCTTATCAATATTGAAAATTTACATCAATTTGAAATATTCATAAAAACAGTAGCATCATACTCAGGGCAATTAGTAAATTATGCGTCACTGTCAAACAGGATTGGCATATCGCAGCCAACTGTCAAAAAATGGCTTTCATTGCTTGAAACAAGTGGTGTTATATTTTTCCTTCAACCATATTTCAAAAATGTTGCAAAACGAGTCATTAAAACACCAAAGCTATATTTTGTCGATACCGGCCTTTTGTGTTTTCTGCTATCCATCCGCAGCCAGAAAGAACTAATAGGGCACCCTCTTTATGGCAATATCTTTGAAACATTTATAATTGCTGAGCTGTATAAACGAATGGTTCATACAGGGATAACTAAGCCGCCAATATATTTTTTCCGTGACAGGACAGGCAATGAAATTGATTGCATCGTTGAATGGGAAGGTTTGCTTACTGTTGAAATAAAATCAGCAAAAACCTATAATCCTGAATTTACCGATGGCATACAAAAATGTAACACGATTCTCAATGCACAAAAAGGTATTGTCATATATGGAGGAGACCACATATTCAATCAGGGTGAAGCTATGGCAGTAGTTCCATGGTGGGCATTGTAGAGATTGTTAAGTTATCCAATTGACTACTGTAAAGAAAGGCTTTCGGCGTATAAAGTACCAAAATATGTTGAATTTATTGATGAACTTCCTCTAACGGCAATAGGGAAACCAGACCGTAAGGTACTGAAACAGCGTGAGATGGAAAAGTTAAAAAGCTAATCATGAAATAATTTTGTCATCTATCTTACAGAAGATTTTATGATAAAAAGAGTATTCCCCAATGAAGCAGGGGATACTCTTTACTGTGAACGCATGATTTTTTCAGCAACTATAAAAAATAAAGTTATTATTCAATAACCCCGCACATTATCTCAAGGTATGCGTTTTGCCCTTTAATTGAAACAGGTGTATCGGTTTCGGGGTCATAGCTTATGGGTGCCTGCTGTTTTATAAGGACTTTAAGAGGGCCATTTTCTGCGGCAGATTGAATTTCGGTCATATTATAATCTGATGAAGTAAACCCCTTAGATGTCAGCAACTCAACAACTTTCCTTGATGCATTTGCCAGATCTGTATAATCGTCAGTTGTTAGCTGTATGGTTGCCTTTATCATTTTTCCTTTCACCTTTTTTTCGCTGGTACCTTCATCAAAGTTCCATGGAAATTGTGTATCAGCCGGTTTTGAAAAGCTAATTCCTTCTATAGATGCAACTGCAGCAATCAGCTCAACTATTTTCTGTTGATCTGTTCGGAGGGGTTGATATTGCTGCTGGCCCCCATTTAATTCCAGAATGCCATTTTTAACAGCAACCCGTGTATAGGTTACCGTTTCACCGGTACTCAATTGCAGTATCAGCGAGTCGCCTTTTATCAACCATGTCCCGTCAGTGAACAGTCTTCCATTAAGATAAGCTGAAAATTTACTTTTACCATCTTCCTTGTAAAAACTTACCTCCTGATAATCCCCCTTTATTGCTTCCCAATCGCCCAATATATTCTTTTCATCAATTTTCGCCTTTGTACATCCTGTAAACACAAAAGAAATACAAACAAGGCTTAGAATTAGTTTATACATACCAGTACCTCCATATAGTATTTAAAAATCGTGCATTCACATAGTTAGTGCATCGTGATGCTGTGATATGTGACATCAATAACCATATAATCCTGCTATTGCTTCTTCTGTACTTTCTGCTCTGTTAACAGTACGTACCGCTTGCGCATGCCTGCTGTATCGATGTGCACCCATGCAGTACAATTGCTTCCGGAAACAACTTCCGTATCAGCATTATTTTTTATTAAAAACCCCATGGCTTCGGCAGCACGCCCAAAAACTGCATACATCAGAGCCGTACACCCAAATGCATCCTGTGCATCCATGTCTGCATTTGCTTTAAGTAAATATGACAGCACCTCAATATTGTCAGCATACGCAGCAATCATACACAGGGTTGTCCCGTGTTGATCGCAGTAATTGATATTTTCGTTATTTACTAATTTATAGAATATATCATTGTTTTTATGATATACTGCCTGCGCCAGTGTTAAATTTTTGTCAGCACTTAACCCATAGAACGCAGCAAGCAATATTCGCGTAACCCATCGCTCCCTGTATGGAGCATATTCCATCTTTTGATAGCTTTCAAGGCTTTTGTATCTTTTCTCAATACCGGCAGCTACTGCAAGTAATTCTTTTTTTGAACACTGTTGTAATTTAGCAAATATGACTTCCTTAAAGTTACTGTCGCCAATACCCTGAACAAGAACCTCCTTTAAATCGGCATCATCAAGTGTGCAAAATGTAAGCGGCGAAGGCAGCAACCACAGCTCCATTGGCAAATGATCCACATAATACAGAATGTCAGTTTGGGACAGCATGTGATTTTTATTTGTGCGTGTACCATATTTTTTCAGGATCTGCTGTTTTTCATAGTTGGAGAGAGCAATGACATTCATTGCATTGATATTAAAAGACAATACATCTTTCTGCACTTTTTTCTGTATATTGTCCCAGCCAGCAGAATAAATGCAGTACACAATACCGTTATCCTCCACCCATGCGGCATTGCTAATATCAATGTTGGTGCTGACCGGTGATTGTATCTGTAACACTTGTTTAAGCGTATTAGTGGCAGGAGTATATGAATACAGATACAGTGCATGCATATACACATCACCGGGGCTGTACATGTACATAGGTATTATCTGCCTACCGGGCTGATACAAACCGTAATCGCAGAGAAAATAAATATTGCTATGTACGGTAAAGCCTGTTGATACCGTGTGCCTTGTATTAACAACCTTGTATTTCATACCCCCGCAACCCATAGCAACGATAATAAAAAAAATTAATAGTGTGCTTCTCACAACACACCTCCCTCTCCCGGCGTTGTCTGGTATCGTATGCGGGCAGGTTGCAAGGGTTACCAGTGCCAGTGTTTGTTTATGGGCGATAGCTTCCTCTAAAAAGCTTTCAGCCCGCAATGACATCTGTAAATGTAAAGTTAACCGCATCAACAAGGCCCCGGTTACTGAGCCTGAGCTCCGGAATAACCGGTAATCCTAAAAGAGCCATTGTCATAAACGGTGAAACCAGATTGCATCCTAACATTTTCCAGGCTTTTTCTAAAGTTTCAACCTTTTTTTGAACTGCTTCAACCGGTTCATCTGTCAGCAACCCTGCAACAGGAAGCTCCACAATAGCCAGCACTTTGCCATCAGCAACAGCTATCATCCCACCACCAGCTTTGATAAGCTCATTCCCGGCAAAAGCCATATCCTCTTCATCGGTACCAACGATAAGCAAATTATGCGAATCATGTGCAACAGTTGATGCAACAGCGCCTTTTTTTAAGCCAAAACCTTTTACAAAACCCAGCCCTTTTGTTCCGGTGGCTTTATGACGCTCAAACAGCGCAGCCTTTGCAATATCCTTTTCTTTATTGGGTGCAACATTGCCATCAATAGTCTTCAATGTTTCAATGACCTGCTTTGTTGTAACTTTTGCTTCTTCTATCTGGATTACACGAACTTTAACCTCGGATTTATTGACTGTTAGCATAAAATCCTGAGGGGTTAAGGTTTTGCCAACATTAACGGTGTTTTTTGACCAGTCAGGATAGGTTACCTTTTTTGCCGATGAAAGCATTGTTCCATCCCTGGCAACCAGCCTGCCGCCAATAATAACTGCTTTCACAGTAACACTATAAAGATCCGAAAGAAGAACAATATCAGCAACCTTTGATGGCGATACACTTCCAAAATCCTTGCTCATCAAAAAGCATTCGGCAGTATTAATGGTTACCATCTCTATAGCAGTTACAGGGTCAACACCTTCTTCAATTGCTCTTTTAACAATATGATCAAGATGTCCCAGTTTTATCAACGTATCAGGATGGGTATCGTCACTCACAAGGATAGCAAAACGGCTTTGCACTGTATTATGGGTAATAGCTTTTATGACCTCTTTTAAATCGTGCCATGCTGAACCTTCACGTATCTTTGCATACATTCCCAGACGCATCTTTGCCAATGCATCCTCATGCCTCACCGATTCATGACATGAACGCACGCCAGAAGCTATGTATGCATTGAGCATTTTTCCCGTATCGGGCAAAGCAAAGTGACCTGTTACCGGTTTGCCAGCTTTTAGCGTTACTGCTATCTCTTTGTGTACATCCGGGACGCTGTTGAATACACCGGGAAAATTCATAAGCTCACCCAACCCTGCAATGGCATCCCACTTCATTGCTTCTGCTATCTCTTCAGGGCCAATTTCAGCACCTGCATCCTCCAGCCCTTGTGCAGCCGGCACGCATGAAGGCACTGTAGCATAAACCCTGAGCGGCACATCCCGTGCTTCATCAAGCATCAGTTTCACACCTTTAAGCCCCAGCACATTAGCTATCTCATGCGGGTCCATAAAGATTGCCGTTGTTCCATGTGGTACCACTGCAGTGCTGTACTGTGATACCGTCAGCATGCTGCTTTCAACATGAATATGCCCATCCATAAATCCAGGTGCAATATATAAACCGGTAGCATCAATTATTTGCGTTGTTTCGCCAATACAGTGGCTGGCATCTCCTACCAATGCTATTCTTCCTTTATATAGGGCGACATCGATATGTTCCTGCAACTCTTTTGTATTGACATTCACCAATGTTCCATTTTTAATTACCATGTCAGCCTTACGGCGTCCCATGGCAACATCGGCAAGCTCCATGGTAATCGTTTCAAGTGGTATAAAGTTCATAAAGTTATCCCCCTATTGAATTTGTTGCACTATAGTATTGCAATCAAAGAGCATACCATCATCTTTTTTTGCAATCATTTTCATGTCGTTTGTAAATCCGGTTTTACTAAAAAGCATATAGCAGTTATTTTGATCTTTGCAATAGACAATGTCCCTTGATATTTTTACTAAAATCAGGATATATAGTTTTTTATTGCTCCATGTGCACTCACCAAACCACACCGTATCAGTATCATCATCCAGAGCAACAATGTCAATCTCATTATCTTTTGACCACCACCTGCCTATACAGTTACATTGCAGTAATTGTTTTTGCATCAGAGCATGGCATAGTTCTAAACAGGCGTCTTCAAAGGTTAAAGAAACATGATGCTCAACATTATCCTTAAATTTTTTAACACAATATCAGGTTGTTCACGTTCAATCCATCGCCTATTGGGAAATATAAAATGAAAACAAGTTATCAAATTTTTTCAAACGCTTTCTGAATTAAAGCCCCATCAGGCTTTTTCGTTAATACGCTCACCAGTGGTACAATAAAAAATGGGATGATCATTCCTAAACTGGACGCAACGGCAGACTTTTCAGCACCCAGATAAAAAAACAAACCAATAGACACCACAAGCCCTGTAATCATACCAGCATATACCCCGGCAAGGGTTGTTCGTTTCCAGAACAGTCCATACAAATACGGTGCCATGAATGCGCCTGCAACGGCTCCCCATGAAAGCGACATCAGGGTTATAATTATTCCAAATTCATATCGTGCAGTAAAATATGATAATATGACAAACAAGGCACTCAAAAAGCGCATCATTGCTACAGAATTCTCTTTTGTAATTTGTGGATTAACATGCCCTTTGTAAAGGTCAATTGCAATAGCAGATGAAGATACTAATACAAGTGATGAAAGAGTAGACATGGATGCAGAAAGAATTAACAGTAATATCACAGCCATTAAAGGCTCCGGCAGATGTTTTGTCAGTAAATCAGGGATGAGCAGGTCAAATGCCGGTTTATTACCAACAACAGGAACTGCATCATAAAACAGGTGTGATAGCGAACCGGTGAAATACGCGCAAACACCAATAATTGTTGCAAAACAAAATGTTACAATAGCGGCTTTCTTTATAAGATCCTGACTTTTAATAGCATAAAATTTTTGCACCATCTGCGGCAAGCCCCATGTACCAAATGATGTCATGAAGATAAATGCAGAAAGGAGGATCCATCCTGGTTGTTTTCCAGCAGGCACATGTAATGGATATTTTTCAGCAACCAGTGCAATACTTTGAACTATCCCACCATTTTTAGATGATAGTATCAGTACCATGGTGAGAGCTCCTGCAACCATAATAATACCTTGAATAAAATCGGTCAATGTAATAGCAAAATACCCACCCAGCACAAGGTAAATACCGGTGATACCAATCATTATGATGAGTGCTAAATCATACGAAATATTGAAATTAACTTCAAAAAGATGTCCCAGACCTTTAAAAACAGATGCAGAGTACGGAATTAAAAATATAAATATAATGACAGCAGCAAACATCTTAATATATTTGCCATCAAAGCGTTCCATTAAAAACTCAGGCATGGTCATGACATCTAAATTTTGAGTCATAATTCTCGTACGTCTTCCCAGCACAAGCCATGCTAACAGTGAACCAAACAGCGCATTACCAACGCCAATCCAGACAGCATTAAGCCCATATACCCAGCCCAATTTGCCGGCAAAGCCTATAAAAAGCACTGCTGAAAAATACGAGGTGCCATACGCCAACGCTGAAACCCATGGGCCAATAGTTCGGCCACCTAAAAAGAAGTCCCCCAGTGTTGATGTTTTACGCATACCCCAGATACCAATAATAACCATTAAAGCCAGAAAGATTGTTAACAATGAAATTGACCACATAGCTACCGATCTCCTTTTTTATTTTTAATCGATCATCATGCCTGGCAATTACATTGCCAATGGAATGTTGTACTAAAATTACTTTGAATTTATATTTCTATCAAGAAAGCAGGTTGTCAATAATAAAATAATTTTGATGAAGGATCTATATTGCAATGAGGAATAGTGACTCTATAAACAAATCAATCTCCAGAGGGAGTATAATAACTAGAGAGAATAAATATAAATACAAGTGAAAGCATTATCCTTTTATCAATTGATTTCTGTATATTATCACTCATATCAAGAATATAATTACTACGAAATAGAGTAAACTCTCTGGTCAGGCTCGCTAAAACATCCCTGTCTTTGACTATTAAAAACCTCCTGTTTGGAAACGAATGGAGTATAGAATCATCTTTTTTTCTCATCATACACATACATTTTTGGAGAGAAATATCCTCTTACTGGAATAAAAAATGTATCTCTATCAAGAACTTCATTTATCTGATCCATATTTCTTCTTCCAATAACCAGCAATGCTTACTATTTAATCTGCATGCATTTTTTTAAGTAATTTTTTGCACTGTAATGATTATTTTTTTCGATAACAATATTTTTTTATATTTGTGATATGTTTCAAATTTGAAGTTACAACCAATACCCGGCACCAGAACATTGCCATATAAAATAGCTATAGTATTATTTCAGCAAGGAAACTTAACCCTTCACTATTTTGAAGATTTTTATGATTTTTTTATTACAGATGATTGTATAATAATGGGTGAGGGTTTGATATTCCATAACAAAATTTAAAAGGACACCATGTTCTGGTGTCCTTATATTCATAGTAAACTTTTACTCATTCATGGTATATTGCCCTTTCAATGCATACACCTGTTCATTCCATACCTTATTAAAAATTGCATCATCCAGAACAGGTTTTTTGATCATCTTTACAATAAGCTCATTTTGCTTATCGCTGTTTTTCTGCCCTGTGTAAAGCCGTGTTGCATATGCAGAGAAATCGCTGACTATGAATTTGAAAATCTCATCAATGATCTCATCTTCAATATTGTAAATCTTCTTATTTTCGCAGATAAGCTGTGTATAGGGAATCAGTGTAAACAGCTCGCCCACCGATAGCATATAATCAATATTCTTTGTTTGCTTTTCATCCGGAGTCCCCTTAATAAGGAAGTTTCTAAATGCTTCTATCTGTTCTAAGAAAATCTCCAGATTGTTGCTCTTGATGCCTTCATATGCTTTTCTGTAATCATTAAATTGTATCGATCCCAATCCCTTTGCCGGTCCCTGATTAAACAAAAAGCTATCATTAGCAGGATCATCCCGGCGCGGCACCTCCGGATATTCTTTTGGCTTAAACATAAAGTTTTGTAAAAATTTTACAATGAGTGCCATATTAACATGCGTTGTGCCTTCCAGTTTGGGCAGCATCCCGATATCTCGAATTGCCATCTCAAAATAGGTATCCTGCTCAAAGCCTTTTGCAGCTATGACCTCGTGCAGCAACCCAATTACCTTTTCCCCCTCCATGGTTACCTTCATCTTCTGAATTGGATTATACAAAAGGTATCTGCGATCATCAGGATTGGCGGTACGGAAATAATCACAAGCTCGCAAAGCAAACAGCTTCATCGCCGCCAACCGTGCAAAAGCCTCAGTAAATATTTTCTTAACATGCGGGAAATCGGTTACATACATATTATAAAGTCTTCTGTTTGCTGCATGGTCGATAGCTTCATAAAATGCATGCTCACATATCCCAATTGAAGCCCACCCTAACTCATACTTGCCGACATTTACTGTGTTAAGCGATGAATCCCATGCATGGTTCCCACGTGATAAGATATCCGCTTCGGTAATAGGATAATCATGGAGGGCAAACTCAGCAACGTACGCCTGGCGTACTCCAGAGGTACTTATCTTTTTAACACATTCATAATTAGGATGTTTTGTGTCCACCACAAAGAATACATATTCACCGGTATCAGCCATTTTGCCAAATACCGAAAGAAGCGCAGCAGCATTCCCATTCCCAATATAATATTTATCACCACGCGCTAAATAGGTACCATCACCTTTGGGATACAACATCATATCGGTGCCATAGATATCAGCACCATGCTCTTTTTCAGAAAGCCCAAACCCAAATATGCCACCATCTTTCAATAATTTTGCTGCCTTGTGTTTTACCTCTTCATTCTGCCCCATCCAGATTGGGCCCAAACCCAATATAGATACCTGCCATGCATACCAATAGCATAGTCCATAAAAACCTAAAATTTCATTATACTCCTCAATGCGCCACATATCCCACCGCGAATCCTTATCACCATACCCTGAAGGCGTAAGGAGTGTTGCAAAGGTCTGTTCTTTTTTTATGAACTCTAAGAAATCATCATACCATACGGCTGCTTGATCGTCTTCTTTGATCTTCTTCAATCCTTTTTGTTCAAAGAATTCAATAGTTTTCAGCATAATCTGCTTTGATCTATCATCAGCATGATGACGTTCATACTTTTTTGGATTAAATAGTAACATTGTTACCCCCTCTCCACTTGTAATATATAATACAAATTAGTATATACTATTTATGATTCTTATTGTTTAATATAGCACTACATCAAAAAATTTAAGTCAACAATAAAAATATATTATTTTTTCAACACAAATATTGTACTATTGCCAGCCATACTTACCAAAATGTCAGGATACAGTTCTTTACATAAAAATTTCATGCATATCAAATATATTGACAAAACGATTGTACACCATTTACTATTGAAAACTCTTATCATAAAAGGAGCAATGTATGGATTATAGTACCAAACTATCAAATAAAGAAAAATATTCATTTGCTATAGCCGGTTTTGGACAAAATATGGTAATAACATTTACAACAACATTCATGTTAGTGTATCTCTATAATTTTGTCGGCTTCAGCCTATCGGGGATTGCTACCCTTACTGCTATAATAGGAGCTGCAAAAATATGGGATGCACTCAATGATCTCATAATGGGCATGTTTGTAGATTATACCCATACCCGATGGGGTAAATTACGACCATATATACTCCTATCAGCTTTTCCTATTGCTCTGCTTACCATATTGCTATTTGCTATCCCACAAACTACTGAAACATATAAGCTTATCTTTTTTTGCTATTGTTTACATCTTATGGGATATGGTCTATACCCTGGGCGATGTCCCCTACTGGGGACTGGCAGGAGTCATAACCGTAAGACTGGACGACAGAGTAGAAACTATTGCATTAGCAAGGACATTCCAGGCAGTAGCACTGGCCATTACAACTGTCCTCAGTCCCTTGATGGCTCACTGGTTAAGCTTTTCAGATAAAACCACTGCAATAGGGTGGACACGCACAGCAATTATAGTATCAATAATAGGCATGGGACTTTTTACCCTGGCATTTTTTAATACCACCGAAAAGGTTCCCCTTCAACACAATAAACAAACAATACGGCAGATGGTCAATGCCATTATTACCAACAAACCACTTTTGCTTATCCTTTTAGGCAGCGCATTAAACTTTGGGCGAAATATTGTACAGGTGGGAGGTGCTGTTGTTGCATCGATAGTTTTTGGTGACGAAAAAATATTTTCTCTGTTAGGTGGTGTGCTTATTGCAGCTATTATTATATCAAACTTACTTACTCCTCTGGTGCTAAGAGTTATGTCTAAAAAGATGCTTATGATTATTTCAAGCCTACTGTCAGCATTAACATATACAGCGATGTATTTTATTGGCTATAGCAACTTCTGGCTGTTTGTTTTCATGCTTTTTGTTTCAGGATTTTTTACAGGATTTTTCATTGTGATACAAACAGCAATGATTGCTGATTCGGTTGATTATTATGAATATAAAACCGGATCGCGCAATGAAGGGGTAAGTTTTGCCGGGTTAACATTTATTTCAAAGCTCATGGGGGCACTGGCAACCATGGTTTTTGGGATGGTTGTTGTTGCAGTAGGGTATTCAACCGGTGTTGTCATTACACCTTATATCAAAGATGGCATTTTCTTTTCCATAACGATACTGCCTGCCATCAGTTGTGCTATTGGCATTATCCCATTTCTCTTCTATCCTCTTGGTGATAGCACAATGAGTGAAATTCTATCACAATTGCAACAACAACGTGGCAGTGCATAATCAGGTGATGATAAAAAATTTATAATAATCGTTGCATTATAGCTGTAATACAAACGTTTTTATCTCAAAGGGAGTAAATGTAACAGATTGTAAATTTGTTTTGTTCAGTACGTTTTCCAGCATATCTGCTTCATACGCCTGCTTAACATTGAAGCTCACATCAAAAGAAGCAATGGTATCGTTGCCATAACATTCATACGCACGTATAACGATTGCATCTTGCAGTTCTGCTTTTTTAACTGTTTCAATAATGATTCTGTTGTTATTGGTACAAACTATCTGCGGTATAGTAACCGTACCATCAGCAAGCCTTGGGGCATAATTAAATATATATCCATAGCATAGAGTGTCACAGCTTTTAAAATCACCTGTGTGCGGATACAGTGCATACTTAAAGACATGCTTCCCCCTGTCTGCTGACGGGTCAGGATAAACAGGTGAGCGCAGCAGATTAAGGCTGATAACACCTTCTTTAACCCTGTGCCCATACTTACAATCATTTATTAACGCAACTCCATAATTGCTGTTACTTACATCAACCCATTTATGCGCACAAATTTCATACTGTGCCCGTTCAAGCGACGTTCCATCTTTTGTACTTCTGCCATAGTGTCCAAACTGAATATCACACAAAACAGTATCATCAAACACCAGAGGCATAAAATCAGCACGCAGCATCTTGAACGTTTCATGGTAATCACATTCGGTATCAAACTCTATATAAGGTTTTCCGGCATACACTGTTACATCCTGCCGCAGGGTTGTTTTTTTATGGTTATAGTAATTTCTGCGCACCGCCATGGGACCATCTACAAATGTTTCACAATGAACCAGCGTTAGCGCTATCTTTTTCTTTTTGCGATAGTTGCTATCAATATCCCATGCATTGTAAAATTTCCATCTGTCGGTGTAAAGAATCAACTTATTGAAATAATCCCCGCAAACCTCCGTATTGTTAATTTTGTCAAACAGTGAAACTATATATCCTGCTTTCGAAAATTTTGCTTTGAGATAGTCATTCTCAATATAGTCGCTGCCACAGCTTACCGGGAATTCTGCAACCACCTCTTTCAGGGGAACTGAACTATATCCTGCAATTTCAGCACTATACCAGTGACTATCGACCTTAAAAAACTCCGTGCGCGCAAATGGTGCTGCATTAATACATGATTTCCCATGGCTATCATCAGAAAGATAACGAATACTGTTCTTGATTGCATCCTCAAGCTCAACCGTCATAGCCTCATAACGCATGGTGCTTTCATCATATACCCGCTTAACGCTTGAACCGGGTAAGATATCATGGAACTGATACAAAAGAACCTCTTTCCATATTCTGTCAAATAGCGCATGGGGATAGCTGTACCCTTTAAGATAAGCGCAGGCTGCAAGGTATTCACATTCATGGAGCAGCAATTCTAACTTCCGATTATAGTATTTGTTTTGAGCCTGCGTGGTGTAGGTGCCCTGATGTTTTTCCAGATACAGCTCGCCCTTATAAACAGGAAGCACATCCTTATAGTGTTCCAGCCGTTTAAAAAAATCGACCGCTCTTCCAAACTCCACCCGTGGCAACCATTGTACTGTTTGCTGGCGCTTGATAAGCTCAACGTGTGTCTGCGTTGGGCCACCTCCACCGTCGCCATTACCGTAAACAAGCAATGCCGTTCCCAACCTGTCCTTCTCAATGAAATTATCCAGAGCTTGCTTTACACACAGCGGTGTAGCACCACTGGTGTAATCGCCTTCCGGGGGCATGTGCGCCAGCACACTGCTTCCATCAATACCAACCCAGTTAAACGTTGTATGGGGAAATTTGTTATATTCATTCCATGCCAGCTTAATAGTGGCAAAATAGTGTATCCCGCATTTTTTTAAAATCTGCGGCAGATTTGCATTAAATCCAAATGCATCCGGCAACCAGCAGGTAACTATATCCATTCCAAATTCATCATAAAAAAATTTTTTGCCATAGTAAATCTGGCGTATTAACGATTCACCGCAGGGGAGGTTGGTATCACATTCAACCCACATGCCTCCCTGTAATTCAATATTTCCTGTTGCCACCGCCTGCTTTATTTTCATGTAAAGGCCGGGATCATTTAGTTTTATCCATTCAAACTGTTGTGGTTGACTTGCACCAAAAACAAATTCCGGATATTGATCAATAGTACGCAAAGCGTTAACAAATGTACGCACCGCTTTGCGCTTTGATTCCCGTACCGGCCATAGCCATGCTAAATCAAGATGCCCCTGCCCAACCGCAGTGACACCATAATCTGAAGTTCCACCAACAATGGTATATGCTCTATTAAGAATAGCTTTCGCCTTTGCAACATCCGGTGGCAGATAACCTTGAAGCGCTTTATAGGCCGCATCACCGTTTGATAGCAACCGATGCCGCATGGCGGTGTCATCGCAGGCTAAACAAGCATAACAATAGGTCAGATATTCATAGTACATATCTTTTATATCATCACGGCAGAGGGCAATATACGCATCATGAAATTTTGCCTTGCCAAAGGGCTGGACCATCTTCCCGTTAAAGCTTATATCAATCCAAACATCCAGCAATCCACAGCTGGTGGCATCATCAATTGCAATAACCCGCCTGTCCCATGTAGGCTGCAGATAATCCATAAACGTGCATCTGCTATTAATGGCACAGACTTCCATTCCATTATTGTAACACACCCCCTCACCATCAATAGTAACAATCACAACAATATGGCTGGACGCAAGCCCTGCAGGTATAACCCCTTTCACATGCAGCCACGCGCAATCATACGCTTTCCCCCAGACATCACCTTTTCTTAATGGGCGATAGTTCCTGTTTAAGCGTTCATCATACGGGATTGGTTCGCTGTCGGTAGTAATAGAGACTGTAACATCCGCAACTCTGGTATAGATATGTTTTTTTATCTTATGTAAATGGTAAAGCAAAACAGGATGTTTATAGATACCCCATTCACCTTTCATTGTATTATTATATACCACTCAGTATAGGTTTCATGGCGATAATTCTCATCAGAATATACACCAACAAAACAATCATTGCCTCATATGGTAAATCTTCCTGAACATATAACCAACAAAATCACATGTGAATATATTTATAGCAAAACCGGGCATTAATATGCTTATACATGAGCAATCTCATCCTGTAAGCCTTTAGCAAGCTGCAATAACTCGTGTGCATTTTCAGCTAAGGTTATTGAACCAGCAGCATTACCCTGCGCTGTTTCATTGACGGTTGCCACCGATTTGGCAATCTCCATGGCTGCAGTCTTTTGTTCCTCAATTGCCGATAAAATACTATCTGAAAAGTTCTTCAATGTCTGTGCATCACTGCGTACCGCTTCATTATCTTTAAGCTGTTGCTGCATCGATTCAAAAAGTTGTTTCATTTCATCAGAAATCATTGCCACCGATGTTACCATCTTCTTGATGTTTGCTGTCATCTGTTCAATGTTGGCAAAACCGCTCTGTATCTCTTTCACATTAATAGTAATAAGCGATGCTATCTCCTTTATACTTGTTGTTGTCCTATCTGCCAGCTTCGATATTTCATCAGCTACAACAGCAAACCCTCTGCCAGCATCCCCTGCACGGGCTGCTTCAATGGCAGCATTGAGCGACAGTAAATTTATTTGATCGGCAATATCATTGATTATTTCAATGATATTATTCATATCCTGGGAGCTTTTCATGATACTGCCCATACTCTCATTCATGGTATTGAGCGACCCTTCCACCAATGATCCCTGCTTTGATACGTCCTCTGCTTTGCCTGCTGAAACATTTACCCGGGTGCCCATCCCTTCAATAAACATGGAAAGTTCATTGATCCTGACTATCAAACGGGTAATCATATCAAACTGCTTTGTTACTGAATCGCTGATGCTTTCAATACCGGCAGTCATTTCCTCTACGGTTGATGTTATCTCTTCTGCGGAAGCCGCCTGTGATTGTGCTCCATGTGAAAATATAGCAGAAGATTCAGAACTTTGCTCCGCAAGTGCAGTCAACTGTCGGGACAAACCCTGTACTGATACCAATAAATTTTTTATAACATCACGTTGCTTAACATTTTCTTCAGATTCTTTTTCTAACTGTTGCAAATTACGCGTGTTTATCCTTACTATTAACAAACACAGTACAAATGATAATGTAACGGAGAAGAGATGATCTACCAGCAGATTTTGTAAAAAATGCAGATAAACATTTGTAAGAATACTGTTCATTATTAGAGTGCATACAATGGTACTGACTATAAAAAACAAGCTTATACCTATAACCCATCGTATGCGACAGAACAAAGCTGTTAATATTATGATTACCGTCATATAATAAGTAAATGACAGAAAAACATCATTTTTTAAATCTAAACCAGTATAAAACAAAAATGTAACAATTAAAATTGCCGTAACACTTACAAACATATTCGCACTTGCATTATATTGCCCATTTTTTAAAAGAATCAATCCCATGATTGATGCAAGTAGCAATATTGTTAAGACCACATTAGCCGGTGCAAAAACGCCTCTGGGTTGTATAATATTAAAAGCTAATAATGCAATGGGAATAAGTATAATAAATGTCATAGTAAAATAAAATAGTGTCCTGGCTTTTTCCTGTATCATAAATGAATTTTCCATATATCTGGCTAAGAAATAATTGGATAATTTCATTACAAATCCCCCTGTGGTAGCACACTGTATTTTATTACCTAATAATACTATTACTAAAAAGTATGCTATGCTTAATTGCAAACACAATTTATATTATATTTTTAAAAAGCTCCAATTGTATTGCAATACTCATTTTATTTGCAATAATAATTATCTTGACTTTATGTCTGAAAATATGGATAATTAGATAATAAGTATTGTAGTAACGAATGGGTACAATTGTTCAACTTTCGCTATGAGTGACATTTTTGCCGATAGTCGTCCTGAATTCATTTCAGGATTTTAGTTAATTATCTGGATTTCGGGTCAAGCCAGGAATGACAATGCAGAATAATTCTATTTTTGGAGGATATATCTATGAAGAAAACATTGATGATTTGTTTGCTTACTTTATTAGTAGTGTATGCCAGCTCAATGATCATTGCAAAAAACCAAACGGATATTACATCTATGGTTGACGCAATACACTGGTTAGGGCATGATACCTTCAAGATTGTAAAGGATAAAGTCATCTATATCGATCCTTTTAAAATAAAAAATAAGGATAATGCTGATATTATCCTTATTACTCATGAACACTTTGATCACTGTTCGATAGATGATATTAAAAAATTGCAAACCAATGACACCGTCATTATTGCACCTAAAGATTGCATAGCAAAACTTTCAGGCAATGTTAAGGCTATCACTCCTGGCAAAAGCATAGTAGTAAAAGGCATAACCATTGAAGCTATCCCGGCGTATAATACCAATAAACAATTTCATCCAAGAAGCAATCAATGGGTAGGGTATATTATTACTATCGATTCTATGCGCATCTATATGGCAGGTGATACTGATTATATCCCTGAGATGAAATCGCTTAAGAATATTGCCATTGCACTGCTGCCTGTATCAGGTGTCTATGTTATGACTGCTGACGAAGCAGCGCAGGCTGCATTGACAATAAAGCCAGAAGTTGCAATTCCCATGCACTATGGCTCGATAGTTGGAACTATCGCCGATGCAAAAAAATTTGAAAGCCTTCTTAAGGGCAAAGTGCAGGTGGTGATAAAGAAACAAGAAAATTAAGGTGTGCGCAAATTTTGGCGTGTATGCTTTTTTGTAGTGTAAACGCGAATTCATTGTGCTACAGAAATAATAAACAACGATAGGAAGAGATGAACCTCCCGATGTTATAGCAACAGTGAGTGATAGGTTTTGTTGTAAGCATTTTGATGTGTTATTGGGCCTGGTTTGTG
>Ga0208824_1001431_pt1 | contig 21111 bp, 28 predicted proteins | sample AD_JPNTR3_MetaG_FD_184447 | JGI IMG/M metagenome (GOLD analysis project Ga0208824, IMG submission 184447) | Active sludge microbial communities of municipal wastewater-treating anaerobic digesters from Japan - AD_JPNTR3_MetaG (SPAdes) (version 2) | ecosystem: Engineered > Bioreactor > Anaerobic...
ATTATAACTGAAATTTTTAAAAAAATTGATTATATGTTATATGAGAGGAAAGAAAAAATTAAAATACATGGCAATAGGTTTAAATAAAAATTGTTTTATTAAGAGGTTTAAACATTTTTTTTTTTTAATGCTTATAAAAAATTAAATTATCTGGGGTTAGATATGCTGAGCAGACATATCAGCAGGTAACAGCCTGTTGTCCCCAGATAATAATAGTGATTATTTGTTTAAGTATTTATCTTTTTCAGATCCCTTAAAATTGTATATTGGAACAATACGTTTAATTATATCCACAGTATTTTTAATATTTTTTATAATTTCATTAGGATCTTTATATGCCATTGGGCATTCGTCCACTGTATCAAGCGATATAGTAGTAGTATATATTCCCTCCATTGCTTTCTTAAAATCAGCAGTAGTAAACTTTTCTTTTGCTACCTTTCTGCTCATTGCTCTGCCTCCGCCATGAGGTGCCGAATAATTATAATTTTCATTTCCAAGACCGACACAGATTAAAGAACCATAAGAAGGAGATATAGGTATTATAAGTATTTCACCCTTCTCAGCACGTACAGCACCTTTACGAAGGATCTTAGTATCCATATCGATATAGTTATGAATAGTCTGGAATTCACTCTGTACCTTCCACCCCATGCCACGCTGAATGATGTCAGCGATTGCCTTACGGTTTAGACTTGCGTACTCTTGTGCGATTTCCATGTCGTGGAGATAGTCATCCATCAACTGCCCTTCACAATAAGCCATAGCCTTTTCAACCTGCACGATTTCCATCTTAGCAAGTTCAGTAGCTATATCCTGAGTACGACCTTCCAACTTAAGCTGGGCTACTAGAGCCTGCTTCTTGGTCTCTTTCTTAGTCATGGTAACCTCTTATTTCTAGTATAAGATTATTATAACTCATTTTAAAAAAACCCAAATACTAATTTACCTTGCAATAATTGAATAAAAGGATAATCGTGGTTAGTCTACTCTCACGCTTTTGCCTCAATACCCCTAATAATACTTAAGATTTGAGATAGGTCCAGGTAGTCTTCAACCACGATTAAAGTTATGTAATATGTTAATTTAAAACAACCATATTTGTCGTCCTCATGTATCTGATCCCTCCCACTGTTTGAATAACTCAGTTAAAACGTCACTATATTCCCGTAATTCCTTTTCCGACATTTGAAATTTCTTATTAGGAACTTCATCGGATGCAATATAATAGATCTGTTCACAGTAATGTTCCGTTATTGTCAGCGGTGCACCCTTAATAAACAAATAATTTTGAAATCTTTTAGGGGAAGTAAGAGTGAACTTTCTGCCCACAAGAAAGTCGGGTATATAGACTACCGTATTAGCTTTAGATGGTTCAATAATTTGATCTTGCATTGTTTTAGTGTAAACCTTGGATTTAAATAAATCTTCTACCATCTTATTATCCTTTAAAAACAACCATATTCGTTGTCTTCCTCTTCTTCATCGTAGTAATAATAGTCATCATAAGAATCATACTCTTCCTCTTCATCCTCTCCTTGAGTATTAATGACTAGATAAGGTTGCCACCCAGAAACAATAATTTCAAAGTAGCCGTTATCAACATCGATGCGAAAATCTGATTCTATGTTTTCAATTTGACCGAGATTGGATTCCTTGATTTCCTCTAGTTTTTCTTTGGAAATCATAGAAGTGGGGCAGAATCCAATAGACCCAGAATCAACACCATATTTTCGGTGAAGATTATCTTCAAAGCACCCATCTCCGTATGCAGTTGAAGCCATAAATATGCGTATATCGCTTACAATGAATTCTCCATCATAGCATTGATTGGTATCTCTATCAATGCATTGCTGTAAAAGTTCACCCCATTCTGATTCAGTAAGAACATAACAAAGATCGCCTATGTAGTATTCCCCAGCAGGGAAGTTTGCAGTAACTTGGTTTCTTGATTCTACTTTATTCATCTTTCTATCCTTTAATAAACTATTTCTTTCATTATATCAGAAATGAATCTTTCGGTTTTGTTTTTAACAACATTATCAAAATCTTCATTACTAATTCTTTTGGTGATTGAGAAAGGATCATAGCGTCTAAATCAATGTAGTTATGAACAGTTTCAAATTCTTCTAAAATATTCCATTTCATTCCACACTGAATAGTATCTGCAATCGCTTTTCTGTTCAATCTAGCATACTCCTGAGCGATTCTCATATCGTAAAGGTAATCTTCCATTAATTTTCCTTCACAATATGCTAAAGCCTTTTCAACTTCTACGGGTTTTATTTTGGCAAGTTCAACATTAATATCTTTAGTACGTCCTTTAGCTTTTAATTTGGCAATAAGTTCTTTCTTTTTGGATCCTACATCAGATAAAGATTTATAAGCTTCGTTCTGATAATATTCAGCTATCTGTTTTCCTAAATTACGAGATCCTGTATGAATTACCAGATATACATTTTCTTCATCATCCCTATTTAATTCTAGAAAATGATTACCTCCGCCCAAGCTACCTAGTCCCAATACTAATTTATCAGTATTTTTTAAATAGGGATAGCATTTTAACTGAGTTAAATCTATTTGAGTTGTAAATCTATGAGGTTTGTGATTTACATTAAATCCAGAAGGCACATATTTATGTATGATTTTATCTAATTTTTCAAAATCTACATTCTTGACATCCAGTTTTTGCACAAGCATTCCACAACCTATATCTACAGAAACTCCATTGGGAATAACTTTATCAGTAATTTTCATGGTAGTTCCTATGGGAAAAGAAGCTCCCTTATGTACATCAGGCATAATTCTCATATTAGAATTTATAGCCACGGGAGAATTTAATATCCGTTTTATGTCTTCTATAGCTTCAGGCTCAACATTATCAGTAAAAACTTTTGCTTCTCCATAAGTACCTTTAATTATAATCATTTGTAACCTCATATTTTTTAGTATAATATTAATATAGCGTTCTTTTGAAAAAAATTAAGAAATATTTTTTATTAATTGATCATTTACTTTTAATTGAATTTATCTAAGTTTAATAATTGCGTAATAATGGGTATCAAAGGGATATTCTACTCCAAAGGTTTCTTTAGTTTTATCGTCTATATAATCCAACTTTTTTGTTTTGTAACTCACTAACTTGGGATTAAATCCACCTTTCTTTAAAGTTTGCATTACTTTATCTATATTAGAAGACAAATAATTCTATTTACTTTCTCTATCCCAATTTCCCTTATCAAGATAACGATATTTAAGAATAAACATAGCAACGTCTTTAGCAGTTTTAGCTTTACCATCCTCAAATAAATCATTTCTAACTTTAACATGATCTGGATCTTTACTAGAATTAATTGCATCTGCTAATTTTTTAACTTTATTTAAATTGGCATTAGACAATTCTGGAGGTACCATATCTCTTATAATGATATATTTGGGATTGACCTTTTCCTTTAATTCTTTCATTGCATGAGTTATTTCCTAAGGCTTCATATAAGAAAATATTTCATGCCAAATAGAGGACATGACAACGGATGCATTTTTCTATTTTGGTATTTTAGGAAGTTTATCAAAAAAATCAATATTAGGATTTTTCTTCTTAGCAACAGCATTCATATCGGGATCTATATCATATCCCACTAATTGAGCATCCACTCCTGCCTTTTTCATATACTATAATGTTGATCCGTCTGCAGAACCATAATCTAAAAATAATTTAGAATCTTGTATTTTGGGATGATTAAGGAAAAATAATTTATCCTGCATGGATTTGGCCATTTGTGCATTATAGGAATAATAATTTTTTAAACCAATCTAACCCACACTGCTTTTTTTATCTTTTACAACATCATATTCATTTTTATGTTTATTGTACCATTTCATGGTAATTTCATAAGGAACGATACTGGATCCGTCTTTCTTAGTAACTAATATTTTTGGAGATTCCTGTTTCTATATTAATTGTTTAAGTTTAATCATTCATGATATAATTCCTTTAAAGTTTTATTGTTATAATTATTGCAATAAAGCGATTTATAACAATATTTTTTCCCAACAAAAGAATCCAGGGAGTTGATTAAACTTAGGAGAATTATTTAGTAGAGTTATATTAAAATTAACGTAATTCTTCTTTCATATTATAATACTATGCAATATTAAAGTTTAACAAAACCTGGGACGGATTTAATTTGCCCTTTTTCGTCCCTAACAACACTAGGATGCCCCGTAGCAGGTGCTACAACATCTGACCGATTTTCATTTTTAAGAGCTTCTAGCACCATTGAAGAAACAATAAATATAGTATTTTCTTCTTCGGGAGGAAGATTTTCTACATCTCCATAAGTAATACTAAAAATTGGAATTCCGTCAATTTCATCAACCTTAGAAAAACTAGATGAAACTCTTGCGATAGTTCCAGAAGGAGGGAACTCTGTTCCATCATTTAAAACTATCATGTGAGGAGTTAAATTGATAATTTTTTTCATTTTATTCTCCATTAATATTTTATTTTTATATAATGTTTAATTGTTTTCTGTCTGCATCTTATTTAACAATCTCAATACATGCTTATTGGGATTTAGACTAAATTTTCTGGTTAAAGCATATTCATCTAAATTAAAGTTACGTGCAAGCCAAAGAGCAATTGCACCTGATCGGGAAATTCCTGCCAAACAATGTACATGCCATACATTAGCATTTTTATTTTCATTTAAAAAATTTTTTAATTGATCGGCCATGTTCTGATTAAATAGTACTAAATTTCTTTTAAAATCATCATTTGGCATCTTCTCAACTTCTTCAGGAGTCCAATCATCAAAAAAGAGATTCAAAACATTGGAATGTTCTTCTTTAAAAAAGGGACTCATATCTTTGCTATTATGCACACAAACATAAGCATCTAATGTGCTTTCTACATTAGAATCATTTAAGTGCTTTGTTTTGCACATGCACTCAAAAGAATATTGAGAATAAACTAGTACTTGTTTCATTTTATTTTTACCAAAAAAATTGTTATATTAACTAAAATTACTTTGTATTGATTCTATCGTCTTGTTATAAATATTATTTTGAAATTCTCTTAAATAACCCGTTAACACTTCATTATTGCGCATGTCATCATTATAAAATATAAATTTATCTTCCAAGTATCCTTGTTTATATTTAAGTTCATTATCAATTAATACATCTATATTATACTTTTCAGATATTATTGCTTTCATACTCCACCATAAATCTTCATCATCAATGTGCCATCCTGTTTCATTATACCAGACTTTTACATTATGAAATTGCATTTTTAATACCGAATCAATAATGGAATAAAATTCATCAAATATTGAAATATCATATCCATAATCATTTTCAAGTTCTTCTTTCATTTCCCTAACGGGTTTACCAGAAATGACAATAAGGGTATGACCCTTTTCTTTTAATTCAATAAGTAGAGGCATTATTTTAAATTTTTTACTTAATACCCCATGAATATCAAAAGCTATTCTCATGTTACTTTTTTAAACTGACATTAACAACTCTGGAAAAGTCAACCCATATAATATGCCTAAATAAAAGGTTAACAGCCTGCTAGAAATATATATTTTTTTACGATTATTATCCATATATTCACTAAGTTCTATGAAATTCATTAATGGTAAAACAACTATATCCTCACCTTCTTGATAATTAGGTTCTTCCTTAGTAGTAAGATATGCAGGGACGAGGTATATTAATTCGTCTGTAATACCCGCAGAACTTGGTGCAGGAAAATTGGTAATTGCACTAAAAGGAAATTCCGCATTCCAACCTGTTTCTTCCTTTAATTCCCGAGCAGCAACTTCTATTTTATTTTCATTTTCCTTATCTATCAAACCTGCAGGGAATTCTAATATAGGTTTAGAAAATGTGGGTCTTTTATTTAAAATCAATTGAAATTTAATTTCATTATTTTCTTTATCAAAGAAAATAGGTATTATTACCACTCCACCCTTTTTACCAATTTTACGAGAAACATATTCGTAACCATTGTTCTTTTTAAGTTCTAAGTAATTGTAATCATTTAGAGTCTTAATTGAACTTTTTTTCATTTTTTTGTAACCTCTTTTTATCTTATATAAATATTATAGCTCTATTTTGAAAAAAACTATATATTATTTTTTGTTATTATATTAATTAATTTCTAAAACATTTTGTTGATTAAATGTATGTTTATCCACTTTAAATATTTAAAGATTTTCTCTTTTAGCATTTATTAAAAATACTATGGTTTATTATAAGTATCCAAACAATCTAAAGTGTATTCAAATATTTTATGTGATAGATATAATCCATACTATTTTGCCAAAGTATATGCTTTTTTCCAAGCCTGTAACTATTGCGAATATATACAACAATTATCATCATTATTAGATTGATCATGTCCAATCTAATGTAATATTCCTATAACTTTTAATTCCAAATCTGAATAAATTCCAACTTGTATTTCCCTGCTAAATGGAATATAAAAACAACTATCAACATAATATTCTAAACCATTATTTTGGCAATAGGCATCTCCGTCCTATACAAAAACAAATTTAATACTGCTAAAATCTTGTATTATCTATTCAATTAATTTTTCATAATAATTCATTTATTTCCATATTATCCCTATAATATATATATAAAAAATGCATCCTTGAAATTTAAAAAATATTTAAGGATGCATTATATTAAAATTAAAATTTAAATTCTGTATCTATCATAAAAATCTTTTGATCCCTCTATTAAAGAAATTGCCACTCTTTTAGGAAGCTTGTCTCCATCATTTTTAACTTTTTCTTCGTCTTTACTGGCCACATCAACATAGATGGACCAATCGTCTACATTTCCTCTTACTGCTACCCATCGTAGTAATTTTCCGGAGTTCTTCAAATGCACTCCATTTTCTCCATCAATTATATTCCCAGAAGCAAATATTGTTCCTGAATCTAATTTGTCAAGTTTATCTCTAGTAAACATAATAACCTCTTTTATTATTTCTTATATAGATATTACAATCAAACTAACCCTTTCTTGATTGAGTTCCAAACATCTTTCAACATTTAAATTCCAACTTGATCCGATAAGTACAGAGAGGGTATTACCTTTGTATTTAGTACAACATTAAATCCGCCATAGAATCGATTCAGTTCGACAGTTATCTTAAATGTCTCACCTTGTCCTGATAACACTCGTTCCGTGAACGCATATACACAATGATCAATTACTAAGTACTTATAACCAAAAGCACTGTATATTCCATCGTTCTTTGTCTTGGCTTTATCGGTTAACTTAATTGCATCAGTAATCTTCATTGTAATTCCCTTTATTCTTATAATATTATTATAACTGCTAACATAAAAAAATGGTGACGCAGATGTCTGCCATCAGGAGTCCACGCTAAGCGTCATCTCATCGGGGCACTAGATCACGTCACCTAAAAGTTTATCGTCTGCCAGCGTATCCTGAGCATCTCCCAATGCCTCTCTACTGTGGGAGCAATAGAGAAACAGACAACATTTGAAATATATGTATATAAAAAATACTTCGGCATGCTCCGCCATTGGAGTTACAAACTCAACAAGGCTATGAGACAGAAGAATGCCGAAGCATTAAAATGTAAAAAATATTAAATACAGGAATTACAGGGACAATATTTCTTTAATCCATAATGATTAATATTATTTTGGCTGTTAGTCCCAACCCTGTATTAAATATTTAAATAATATCGGAACATTACGAGGACATATTATATATTCTCTTGCGGAGAAACGATAATATCTTCTGGCTGTTAGTCCCAATCCATATTTATATATTGGAAATTTACAGGGGAATACCTAAAGTAACAATAAGGTACTATTGCTTTTACACAATAGTGGTCTATTGTTAAGGTTTGGTTGTTAACCCCTCACCAATAATTATAATAAAGATAAAAAAATATATTATTAATAGCACTGGAACTACGGATACAGCCTAAGCCGACACCTGCCAGTGCTATTAATAATCACATACTTTAATCTTAATTTGCGTCCGAGGGATTTTGTCTTATCCTGGTTAGGGATATTAACCCGATTAATCGGGTGCAGAGAAATCCTATTAATACGTGGGTGGGATTTTAACCCACATTAACCAGCATTAGGTGCTGGTTTCCTAGAGCTATTGGATGACCATTCTAAGTCCCGTTCGCAAATTAAGCAATGGGGAACCACCCCATCATTTAACTAAAGTATGTATTTAAAGTTTTTCAGGGTGTCCTTTAATTGGAGGTAATCACTCCTCCTCATAAAGGCAACGGTTTCTTTACGTTAGGATTTGAACCTAAATCTCTTCCCCCGTGCTCGGAGAATTGTGTTTCCATTACACCACGTAATCACCCAGGAAAACTTCAAGACAATGGCTGATTAGGCCATTACGCTCTCTGAAAACCTTTTTGTTATAACATACACAAGTTAACTTAAAATTCTAGTTGCTCCATTTAGCTACTTTCCTTTAAAAAAGGTTGTGTTCACTCATAATGGCTCTCGCAACCAGAATTAATTAAATCAACTTATATGAATCACTCTATAAACTTATTATATTAATATTATAACTGACTTTTGAAAAAAACGGTAAATTATTTTTTAGAATAAAGGTTTGCTATGCCAGATGCAATAACGGCATAAGGTTTAAATTTTGGTTCAAATCCCATAGATAGCATAAATCCCTTAATCGATTTAATGTGCTCTCCTGACAATCCATTCTCAGATAAATCGTGGTGTGTAACTTTTTCGTCTATCTCTACCCCATGCTCTATTAATTTGACCATCATGTCACATATATCTTGTGCTTCAGACCAAACTTTCCATGCAATCATGGACTTTATACTTCCAAAGTTACGATGAGGTTTCTTATAATCTTTCTTTATATAATATATTCCCCCATTACCAGGATCCCATAAAGCAATACAAGTAGCAAAACAAAAACGATTTTTTACTTTTTGACTATCTGATCCAACAATAATTTTTGCATTTGGTCTTGTACTTAAATACTTTTTAATTTCCTCTACCATTGTATTAAATTCAATATTACCTCGGGTAGGAGTGATAATTTTTGCTTTCATGATAAACCTTTATTATTTAAATTACATTACTACTAATCTATTTGTATTTTCTTTCTAATTGCGAGTATATAAAGTATATTTGGGATCTGCAGATTCAAGTTCATTCCCATTCAAACGGACGGGAAAATATTTTTTATCTTTGTCTGAATACCCCATCACTTTGTACTTTGTTGACAATTTCGTCCATATTTTTCTTGCCTAAGGAGTTTGATTAAGATCACTGTATATTTTTCCTATTTCAATTAACTTATCATACATCAAGCTTCCAAATCCCTTCCCTTTATAAGCAGATTTAACCCCTATAGTTTTTATTACGTATCCATCTCTAAAGGGTTGAATCCAAGCGTAAGCTATGGGATTAAAAGTTTTAACTGAATTTGAATTTTTTTCTATAGCAAAAACTTTTGTTCCTGCACCCGTAGTAACAATGACCCAATCACATCTTTTCCCAAAACTTCTTCCCGTTATTCTCTTTTGAACAGATTTGAACTATTGATCTATAAACTTGTCATCAATATATGAGGAAGAACCACTTAATAAAATTTCTTTTAATAATACCATATTAATATTATTTTCCTTTATTAACTTTAATGTATATAAATATGTTTATATATCATTACAAAAAATTAATTACAATTACAAGATATTTTTCCCTCTTTTTTTGATTTTTGTTCCAACATTTTTTATGTGAAGGTAAGTAATAAAAATCAAATTTAAATCTTTATCTGGTGCCATCACGAGAATTTGAATCCCGATCTATTGGTTCGTAGCCAATTATCCTATCCATTAGACGATGATGGCATATTAATAATTTATTTAATCAAAACATAAATCAATGTTTTATCTTGTGATTTTTGTTCCAACATTTTTTATGTGCTGGAACATAATAGTAATCAGGAGGATCCCAACCATAATAATTTTCTGTGCCATCGTAATCGCACATTTCTATGAACTTAACCTTTCGTCCATCTTCAACTCCATATAGATAATTGGCTGAATTATAATCTATATTATCAAGGTAGCTTGAATCTCTTTTTCTTTTTGAATATATTCTTCTACATTTATTATAAATATTTTTCTTTTATAATATATCGTAACACTATTAATTCTTATCCAGCTTTTACTTCTTTTATTTATTGAGCAAGTACTTCATTACCTTCCATTAATTCAAAATAAATATAATTAATATTATTTAATCTCTTTTTTATTATATCTTGAGCCTATTCTAATTGTTCTATCAGTATAAATTGTCTTGAAAGCTAACTAGCTGCAACCCCAGTTGTTCCACTACCCGCAAAAAAATCTAATACAATATCTCCAGGATTAGACGAAACTTCTATAATTCTTTTTAATAATTTAACTGGTTTTTGTGTATCATATAAATAATTTCTTTTTTCATTTCCCCATTTTTGTGCCGATGGTATATCTTTCCATACATCAGTTATGGCTAATCCCTTTCTTGATTTTTTTTCTGGATACTTTTCTAAATCGGAAGCAGAATATGGTATATACATTTTATTAAATATAAAATATTTACTTTTAGTATAAAATAATATTGTATCATGACTACGGATCCAATTTTTTGCAAGAGATTTATATCCCGAAGGATTACCAAGATCCCATATTATTTCTCTTTGAAAATTCTCTCTACCAAATATTTCATCCATTAATACTTTTAGATAATGACCTTCATTAGAATCTATTTGAATATATATTGAACCGTCATTAGATAATAATTTTTTAGCTATTTCCAATCTATTCTTCATAAAAGTTAACCAATTAGAATGATCAAAGTTGTCTTTATATTTAAAAGAATTATTTCCCGTATTATATGGTGGATCAATATATATTAATTTAATTTTCCCTTCAAATCGGTTTTTTAAACAATGTAATACAAAAAGATTATCCCCTTTAATAACAAGATTGTCTTTAATATTTCCGTTAATATCAGTTTTAAATTTAGTAAATTCATATTCACCGTCTTTATCAATTTCTTTTCCGTTAGTAAACATTTTTGGTTCCAAAAGATAATATCCTTTATCAGAAGCAATAGTTTTATTTAAAAATATTTCATTTTTCTTTTGATCTTTTCTGGCCATATTCCCTATAAGAATGCAATCCTTATATGGCCAAGAAAGAACTATATCTTTTCTTTCTTCAATAAATTCGTTATCAATTGTTAAACCAATTTTATTTTTAAAGATGGTATATGAATCTGGTAAAATATGTTTCATATATTTTCTTATTGTGAATTCTATTTGAGTAAATTAAAAATTATTATTTTCCTATAATTTAACAATATTCCCATCGCAAATTAAACATTGTTCTGGCCTATGATCATATTCTTTTCTAAAATCATCCCATCCAGAATAATAACAACCACAGTTAATACATTTTGCAAATTGCCCATGCATGTGAATATTACTTAATTCATACTCAGGCAATTGCACTATCGTATATTTGTATCTTTCATCATTACTTGTTATCCACTTCTAAGGAGGACGATCATCAAAACATGCAGAATGTGCATCATATACTAGCAATGCTTCCATTAAATTATTCCAAACTTCTTTAGTCATATAACAAACAAGATTAACCACTATCTGTCTCCTTACATATGTTTCTTTATATTATATCTAAACTATTAATATCATTTTTTGGAATTATATTACACCTATACAATTCAAACTATTTAAACGGGTCATTATTTTTGCATTGCGATGGAGTAATAAGATTCATATATAATTATATGGGAGTTAGAAAAAACAGAGATTATTTTTTCAACAGGCTGATACCTGCTGTCCTCCCATTTTTCGTGACAGGTTTATGAGACCAGTGACTAACCTCTAGTCTATCCCGCACTAAATTAAAAATGGCACCACTATGACATCCTTATAAGAGACGCATACTTACCATTATATGATCCGACCCTTATATTAATTCAATAATTTTCTTTATTAATAAATGATATTAAATAATCTAGAATTTATTTAAAAAATTCTCTTACATTTAAATATGGGGTTAAAAATCATCTTCAAAATAGCAATAAACATATTTATCCTCAATATATTGTTCTTCCGATTCATATCCCAAATATCTAAGTCTGGATTTACTAATTTTTAATCTGTTCCTATTATTATATCTATCCTTACAGTTATTTCTACCCCGATTTGAACAAAATTTTTGCGTAGACGTACGAGGTTTAAATTTTTTTCCACACATTAAACATCTCATTATAAGTACTTACCTTAATACTATATTTTTTTTATTAATTCAGTATATTCGGTTCCTAACTTTTCAGAAATCATTTGATCTAATGAGTTAGAATATAAACAAAAATGAAATCCTATGTCATTTAAAAAGGAAAAAAGTGAATCTTGATTGTTATATCCTTCAATTAATTCTTTAAATTGAGACACAGAAACAATGGGTTTTCCTACTATATCGCTAATCTTTTTTGCACATCTTTCACAAAGCATCTCTTTGGAAGATGCATTTTCCCGATAATAAATCTTTGCATCACAACACGCACAACACATATAATCTCCATGTGCCATAATATAACCCCCTTTTATTTTTTACAACAATTATTAATATTTCAATTTCAACTAACTGATTATATAATTGTTTTTAAAAAATGGTTGCGGGAGAAAGATTTGAACTTTCGTAGCTGGCTTATGAGACCAGTGACTAACCTCTAGTCTATCCCGCACTAAATTATCTAATTGGAGATTTACGCTTATCATTTTTAATAAAAATATCAACCTTTGTACACCATATCTTTTTAAAAGTTTCCTTCCATTCAGGCACTGAGTATGTTGCTATTCTTTTGAAGAACATCTAATCTAGAACATTTGATTCTTTCATATATTCATAAAGAGTTATATTCTTATACGTATATAAAGTATCGGCAAGTAATTCCTATTTGTACTTTAATAACTCAATTATCATATAGCACATTGAGCATAATTTATTATCGAATGACAAATCTTCCATTAATATCTCCTACACTGAATTTTAGTTGTCTCGGGGGCAGGAATTGAACCTGCATATGACATAGCTTATGAGGCTACCGAGTTACCAATACTCTACCCCGAACTTAAAGACTAGTGACTGACCTCTAGTCTATCCCGCACTAAATTAAAAATGGCACCACTAGTCGGACTTGAACCGACACCTTCTGGTTTTAGAGACCAGCGTCCTAACCATTAGACTATAGTGGCAAACTGGTATAAAAATAAGCACTCTATATGATGGTGGGAAGGGACTAAAAAATCCCCTACGCCATTCAATCGTTGATTAGTTTAATATTGCTATATTATATAATATAACTCAAAAAATAAAAAAACAGGATTTAAATTTTAATTATTTTTTTTAAAATATTATTTCAATATTAACTATTAGCTCTTTCAGTTATAAAACTATCTAAAATATTTTTTGCTTTCATAAGAGTATAAATAGCAATTAATTTATAAATTACATCTAAAACTTTCTATACTTCTTTAGTACGTGGAAAATTTTTTAACAAAAGATTTTTTTCAAGTTCACACTTTTTATAATCTGAATAAGATATAAAATGAATTTTAATATTATGATTACAATGATTTACCTATAATACATATTCTATATTATTACATTATAACCTTAAAAACTCAATATTACTTAATTTTAAAATAATCTTTCAATAACTTTAGAAGCTTAGATTGCGTTATGCCATTTCTTTTTGATATGCCAGGAAATGAATATGTTGATAATTCCTTAATTAACTTTTTAAGATCATCTAAAACCACAACTCCTCCAAACAAAATACGTCCATTAGGTTTTACTTGAAATAAATCCTCAAAGTTCTATTTTGGAGTATCAAATATGCCTGCCCTATTATAATTTTTTAACCAAAAATTTTTAAACTTTTCTAATTCTTTAGTATTATTTTCACTTAATAAACTTTTCTACTATTTAAACAATAATTTTTTAATTTTATACATTATATGTTTTCCTTTTTTTCTTTTAAAGTTATTATTTTTCTGCCTTTTCCCAACTATTATCGGGAACAAAATCTTCCCACACAGTTTCCCAGGGAGTTTGATACCAACCATTTTCCCATGGAGCGTGTGACTCGTATACGTATTCTTTAAATAATACTTTAGCGCAACTATAATCCCCATTTTCCACATCAACTTCAATTAAGAAATCTTCAGCATTTTTGTCCGAACATTCTTTGCATTTTTCAATAAAATCTAAAACTTTTTGATTTTTAATAGAATTAAAGTTTTTTTGAAAGATAAAATATTTAGTAACCATTTTTAATTTCTCTTTTGTAAATTAATTATATAATATTATTATAGCTTATTTAATAAAAAAACGGTAAAATATTTTTTTAATTATAAAAATAATTAATCATCCTTCTATTTTTTAGATTTAAATATTTTTTTAAACAATGCTGGAAAATCACATAATAAAAATAGAAGAATTAAAGTAACTAAAGCTAAACCGTTTAATACAATTTCAACAATAATCATTTTACAATTATATAATTATTTCTTATAGATATAATATTAAAAACTATGAGTTAACCAAAGAGGCAAAATAAAAACAAGATTTACAATAACAAAATGCGCTAACTACCATATCCAGTTCCGTTTCCAATAAGTTTTAAATGAAGGAACTATAGGTTTATTGATATACTATAATTTCCAATTTCTAGCGTAATTAATAGTCATCAATAAACAGCCAAATACACCAAACCAAGCCATCTAAAAGTAATTTCCAGTACTTCTTGCCCATTGGATTAATGCAGATAAAACTAGACTAACAATTAATGCTATTCCACTATCTTTAAAAATATTTTTAAGATGTCTGTTCATATTATCATCTCCTTTAATAAGATATTTAAATTAATTATCAGATTGCCAATTTTTTGGGAAAATAATTTTTTTCTCCTATGAAATAAAAAAGCATCTTTGATGTATCAAAGATGCTTTATAACACATTATTAATTAATATTTATATGTTTATATCTAGGATTATCTACTATTTCGTATACTAAGCTCATCATATTTTCATATCCCTTTTTAAGGGATAAAATTGATAACATTTTGGGAAGCTCCTGACACCAGTAATACTCCTTTATCATTTAACTGTGCAGGAATATTACCAAGACGACCGTTTACGTTCCAAAATACAACATTGGGCAAACTGTATCCTGCAGATTTATATTTACGGTTAATCATTTCTATTGCATTATCAGAGGGATTGTATATACAATTGTCAAATTCCATATCTGAAATAATAATTATATGTGTAGGCATTTCTTCAGGAGGAACATTACTATTTTTTGCCTTTTCCAAAATCAATTCAAATACAGCTTCAAGATTAGTATTCATTCCCCATGGTGCATTCATAGCATTTTTAACTTTTTCCACTATATCTACACCCATAATCTTTTGAAATTTTGGACGATCGCTAAAAGTAATAAAATAATTACGAAATTCTGGATTGGGATTGTTTTCTGCCATAAATAGACCAATCCCAAGCGCAATGCTTAAAGGGAGACTATAATTTAAAGTCATGGATCCACTAGTATCAATAACTGGCATAACTCTAAATTCTTTTGGAAGATCATCTAATTCTTGCAATCGTTTCCATTGTTCATTCAAAAGCTGACGATTAGTATCGTTCAAAGGGTATTTATATACTCTATCATTTAAAATTTCTTTAACTATTTGATACGGAAACAATCTTTTAGCATGTAATACAGCTTCCCCTTTAACAACCTTTTCTATATATGATTTTAATAACCCATGACGCTCAAATGCCTTTTTGTATTTCTTTAATGCTAATGAAGGAACATTTTCAAGTTTAATACTATTCCATTCATTAGCAGACATCTTTTGTTCCACGGTATTAGACATACTAACAATTTTATGACGATAAGAACTGTATGAATTAATAAACCCATGGGATCTCATATATTTTACCACTTTCTTGTATTGAGATTTCTTTCTTGGCATCCATTTTGCCACAATTGCAGAAAGAGTTTTATTTTCCATCAAAGAAAACAAAAAATTTAAAATTTTATCAGCAGATTCATATTTTTTGTTTTCAATAAAATGATTGACAAGATAAATCAAATCATCAATACGAACAATATTTTTAGTAAAATTTTCTTCTTTTAAAAGATTATTTAAATTGTTGGGGTTATCTCCTAACCATTTGGTAACCACCCTAAAAAACCTGCGTTCTCCCAACCCCTTTTCTATGTCACGAGCATAAAACAAAATTCTTAATGCTGCTAAAGGATCTTCTTGATACGCTTCATTAAAAAGAGTAACAATATCAGGCTCAGACATATTTCGGGATGCACCACATAAAAACAATAAGTCTAACAATGCCTTTCCACTGGTGGAATTGGTAGGCATATTGTTATCGGTACGGGTGTTGTTCCGTAAATTTGCTTGGATAAATGAGTTCATAACCTTCTCCTTTATTATAGTTTTAAATATTTTTACAGGAACATTTCTTAAATAGAAAATATTAGGCTGTATGTTCCCAAAAAGGTTCATTAATTTAATAACCCCTTTCAGTATAAATTAGATTTTTATTTACGTGGGCATCTAATTTATACCTACTCAGGATTCATTAGTGATAAATTTGGACTGAGCCATAATCCACCAAATTTTTGGCTGTTTGCCCACATCCCTTGCGGGATAATACATTCTTTAACATACTCTATATTATTAATATAACTTAATAATCAAAAAAACGGTATTTTTTTTACATATATAAAATATATATTTTTAAATTAAATATTCTACTAAATATATTTTTATTTTTCCATTAAAATAAACATTTTTTCTGCTTCATCCCTGGTGAACCATCTATCCCAATTCCATACAAAATCTCTTAATTTTACTACTTTCTATTCACACTAAAAATCCATTTGTTTTTTATCAAACTAAACTACCTACCATAAAGTTCCATTACATTCTAATGCATCATGCAATTTTAACTAATTAAATTTCATTTTTTCTCCCCTATTAAAAATATTTAATAATAAATAACAAATGTTTCTCCCTCTACAAATTTTGAAACTATATTATTATAAAAATTTTTACTTCTTTCATCATCTAAAATATCAATTTCTGTAAAAGATCCCCATCCTCCATCTGAATCGGGGGTTTCATGTGAAAAGTATCTTTTATAATGATAGTTTAAAGTTTCTAAATCAAAAATTGGAGGAGAATCCCAAATATTTTCTTCATAAAATAATTGATTTGCTCCTTTTCTTTGGTACCCCACCTCTACAACATTGATATAATATTGAGTATAATAAGTCAAATCAGATTCTTCTAAAATGTATTTCTTGACTTCATTAGGAAATTCTTTTAATAAAACTTTTACAATACAAGAATTGGAAACAGGTTCATATCCATAAATTTCATAAGAATTCGGTAAAAGATGGTATTTTTCATTAAGAATTTTTTCAACATCCCAATGTTTATCTTGTTTACTGCAAATATAATTTGGAAAATATTGTTTAAATAAATCCAATTCTTCTAGATCTATTTCATATATTGTAGAATCATATTCTTTTTCGTTGGATTTGTTATTTGGAGATTTGAATAAAACCTTATATACAGATATATCTAATCCCATATTTACTCCTATTTAATAAAAAATATAACTAACTATTTATATCAAATAAATATTGATAAGGTTTTTCTAGTATCCTTATCAATATACAATTTTATAAATTTAAGATACTAAATAATAAAATACTTTATTTTTAAGTTAACTTGTATTTTAATAGATTACAATTTCTTTCTCCAAACAATTTCTTCTTTTGTGATCAATCTTAAAATAAAGTTAATTACTGCTAATATTGAACCTTGTACTTCTGGAGGAATAACAAAATTTTTGTCCCATATTATTTGAACTAAAAAAACTACAAGTGCAATAACATTAACCCAAAAAGTTTTGCTTTTCCATATTTCTTTTTGGTTATTCATAATACTAATTCTCCTTATAATTAAAGTAATTCAAAATATTTACAATTTTTGCTTTTTAATATATTTATTATAGATAATATTGAAGTTGCAGGAATAAATATTACTCCTTTGTCTGTAACTACTTTTATTACATAAATTTTCATTTTATCTTCCTCCTATAATATTTTATATAACCTTTTATATTTGTTCCTGTATCTCAAATTTTATTATAAATCATTTAATAAAAAAACAGTAAAAAAATGTTTTATATAATTATCTAATATTAATTATTTCACCGTCTTCAAACTATATAGTTATTACTTATTTTCTTTATATATTTTCCTTTAATATTTGACAAAGTTTCCGCTACATCAATGTTCTAAATTTTATAGTTTTTATTATAATAGTTTTTGCTAATCTAAAAAATAGTATTTTTAGCTTTATCAAAAATAAAATTCTATTTTAATAAGGTATAAAATTTATTTTTAAAATTCAAATATCTTCCTTAAGTATGATACAAATATTTATAGTATTTATCAAGAATATGATTTAATTTTCTAAAAAACATCTGAAGAAAGAATATCTGCAGATTGAAGCATAGTTGTTAGTTTTGAAAATTTTCTAGCCTCATCATATATTCTTTGTGAATAATAATCTACTTCCATGAATGATCCCATGTGATATCTAATAGCCACGATTTCTTCCTGAGTAAGAGGTACCAATGGTAAAGCTAAAACAATAGATTTTGTTGCATGCCCACAAGGAAATTTTTCCTGTTCCTAATAGGTACTATAACTGACCCATTGCCCTTGATCATTTTTTTTCCATTTTTTAACTATTACATAATTTCCTATTTTACATAAATCATGACAAAATGCTAAATAAAATAAAGTTTCTTTTTCAAATTTTTGATCTTCTAACATTTCATTTAGTTGCAATAAAATTTTATAAACATACTTACAATGGTCATATAATCCCCCTTCATAATTACCATGATTATTTGCAGATGCAGGAGCTATAAAAAAATCTCCTTCTGCTAAAAATTCTAATAATTTTGAAGGATCCCTCTAAAATTTTATATTTTCAACAATGGACATTAAGTCCATAAAGTTATCAGTAGCTAGTGACATTATTACCTCTTTTATTATTATAGATCCTATATTAACTACATATAGTGATCCAAATGATGCTTTTTATCTCTTGTATATTTCTTTTTATTTTTATATGTTTTTGAACGGAATCTTCCGTCATAATAACCATCTTCTTTCATTTTTTCTCTAATATATCCTAATTCTTTTTTAACAATATCTTTAGGGGATTGAGCAATTTTTTTACTTTTTTTCATTTAAATTCCTTTAAATATTAGATAAACTCATTTTTTCAAAAATCTTTAATAATTCTTCAATTGTTAATAAACTTAAAAGAATATCTGCTGGAAGACCTTTAATTTCTTTAGTCAGAGCTTCTCTTATCCATTCATGAATTTCTTTATTGGTATAGCCATGATTTAACATATTAGATAAAATTATTTTTGTTTCTTTTTCTTCTAATAAAATTCCATTTTTGTTGTTAAACATATTTTTCTTAATATTTTTTATTTCTTTTACTAATGTTTTAAAAAATGGTGCTTTTGATACATCTATATTTATATTTTTTAAAGCAAAATCAATTTTTTCCATTATTTCATTAATATTTATTCCATTTTGAAAAGGATACAATAAATGAGATAATCTTTTTTTATCATATTGATTTTTATAAACATTGTAATATTCCTTAATACCCTTTTCAGTTTTAGCATGCTTTAAATTTAAATTTCTTAATTTTTTATAATCATAAGATGCTGCAGAAGAATTTAATTTTTTAACATCAAATAATTTAAGCATATCTTCTATAGTTAAAAACTCTTCATTTCCTGAGGGATGCCATCCTAAAAGTGAAACATAATTAAGAATGGTGGATGGAAGAATTCCTTCTTTTAATAAGGAATTAACTGAAAAATCTCCATTTCTCTTACTAAGTTTTTTTCCATTTTCATCACAAATTAAAGGAAGATGATAAAAATTTGGCATAGGGAAATTTAATCTATCATATATTAATTTATGATATGGAAAAGAACCTAACCATTCTTCTCCACGAAAAACATCTGTTATACCCATTAGATGATCATCAATTATAGATGCTAAGTGATATGTAGGATATCCATCTTGTTTTAATAAAACTATATTATATAATTCTTTAGAGTTATATAATATTGAACCACGTATTTCATCTTTACAGGTAATGCTATAATTGGTGGGTGATATTACTTTTAATTTAATACAATAAGGCTTATTTGCAATAGGTTCATTTTTAAGATAACAATGACATTCTTCCTTACTATCTTCTGAACATTGACACAAATATGCATGTCCTTCTTCAACTAACTTATGAGCATAGTATTGATATATTGATAGTCTTTCAGATTGACAGTAATATTCATCCCAAAATAACCCGAAATATTTAAGAATTTCTTTTATCTTCTCTATATTTTCTTCATTACTACGCTTTTTATCCGTATCTTCAATCCTAAGAATAAATTTACCATTATTTTGATGAGCATATAGCCAACTATATAGGGCAGTTCTTAAATTGCCTATATGCATTTCTCCTGTGGGGGAAGGAGCCATTCTAGTAATGATATTTTTCTTCATAGGATATATTATTTCTCCTTATTATGCAATACGTGCATTTTGTTAAGTTTATTGTTTTGATCCAATAAAATAATTCCTCCGATGCATATAGCTGGAACTATTAAAAATGGTAACATAATTATAAATAATATAATTTTGATAATGGTAACAAGTGTGTTCATTTTTTTAACCTCATTTAATTTATATATAATATAATATAATATAATATAATATAATATAATATAATATAATATAATATAATATAATATAATATAATATAATATAATATAATATAATATAATATAATATAATATAATATAATATAATATAACGGATTTTTTGA
>Ga0208824_1001432_pt1 | contig 21105 bp, 18 predicted proteins | sample AD_JPNTR3_MetaG_FD_184447 | JGI IMG/M metagenome (GOLD analysis project Ga0208824, IMG submission 184447) | Active sludge microbial communities of municipal wastewater-treating anaerobic digesters from Japan - AD_JPNTR3_MetaG (SPAdes) (version 2) | ecosystem: Engineered > Bioreactor > Anaerobic...
GCCACGGCGGTCGAACTGCTCCACACCTACACGCTCGTGCATGACGACCTGCCCTGCATGGACAACGACCTGCTACGCCGCGGCCAGCCCACCGTACACGCCCGCTATGGCGAAGCCATCGCCGTGTTGACCGGCGACGCCTTGCAGACGCTGGCTTTCGACATGCTGGCCAACACGCCGGAACGGCGTCCCGGCACCGTCGCCCGGCTCGTCAAGGAACTCGCCGCCGCCGTCGGTTTCGCCGGCGTGATCGGCGGACAGGTGGAAGACATCCGCTTTGCCGCCGCGCCCACGCGCGATGTCATCGACTTCGTCTTCCAGCACAAAACCGCCGATCTCTTCAAAGCCGCCTGCCGCCTCGGCGCGCTGGCCGCTGGCGGAGACGAGGACGCCGTCGACAAACTTTCGCGCTTTGCCGACGCCCTGGGTTTCGCCTTCCAGATCATCGACGACCTGCTCGACGCACCCTCCGCTTCTGCCGACGCGGCGCCGGAACTCTCCTGCCTCGCGGTGATGTCCGCCGACGAGGCACGCGACTGGGCGCACAGCCTCACGGCGCAAGCGGTCGCGACGCTCGACGGTCTGCCGGGCGAAACCGTGCCGCTCGCAGCGCTAGCCAACCATCTACTCACACGTATCATCTAGCGCGGGCGCAGCCCGCAACCCAAGTTAATTAGTGCGTTAGTTAATTAGTGCATTAGTTTGCCCCAAAAAAACTCTGCGTCTCTGCGCCTCTGCGTTAAACAAACAATCCGTAAGGTACTAAACCATGATGACAACAACATCCCCCACCCCGCATATTTTGATCACCGGCGCCACCGGCCTGCTCGGACGTCCGCTGCTGCGCGCCTGCAACAACCGCAATGACTGGCGCGTGACCGGTACCGCATTCCGGCGCACCGCCCCCGGCCTGGAACGCATCGACCTGTCGCAGACCGACGCCATCCCCGGCTTTCTTGACCAACTCGCACCGGACGTCATCATCCACACCGCCGCCGAGCGTCGGCCCGACGTAAGCGAGCGCGATCCGGAAGGCACGCAACGCCTGAATGTCGGCAGCACTGCCGCCATCGCCCAATGGGCCGCCGCACACAGTGCCTTTGTGATCTACATCTCATCCGACTACGTATTCGACGGCACGCAGCCGCCCTACCGGCCCACCGACGCCACGCACCCGCTCAACGCCTACGGCCAGAGCAAGCTCGATGGCGAACACGCGGTGTTGCAAGCCGGTTGTGCGGCGGCTGTGTTGCGTGTGCCGCTTCTTTACGGCGACGTCGAGCGCTTGGACGAGTCATCCGTGACCGTACTGGCCGACGCCCTGATAAAAGCCGCACCCGGTCAACAGGTCAAGATGGAACACTGGGCAACGCGCTATCCCACGAACACGGCAGATGTTGCCGCCGTGCTTATCGGCATGACCGCACGCAGACTGCAAGACCCCGACTTCGGCGGCATCTTCCATTGGAGCGGCAACGAAGCGATGACTAAGTACGACATGGCGTGTCTGTTCGCGCCGTTGGTCGGCACCGATCCCGCCTGCATCGTGGCCGACCCCACGCCGCCCACAGGCGCACCGCGTCCCCAAGACGCCCATCTCGACTCCTCCGATCTGGAGCGACTGGGTATTGGTCGCCGCACCTCCTTCACCACCGCCATCCCCGCTATCCTCGCCCCGCATCTTCACGCGAAAAAAATTGAGCGTTGAAAGTTCTGCGTTTTTCTCTCACAGAGGCACAGAGGACACAGAGGTTTTTGGGGGCAGTCCTCGGGATGTTTTTAACGCAGAGGCGCAGAGACGCAGAGTTTTTTTGGGGGGCGTTGTTCCAGCCGCAGGTCGCGAGTCGAATGTCGCGGGTCAACCTCTCTTGTTGCGGCCACGCAGTGGCTCGCAACCGTGAGAGTAAAAGCATTACCCCGGTTCTTTCTCACACGAAGGACACGAAGGCTTTTTGGAGTTACGCGCACGCGTAGAACCAACCGCCACGACGCCCCCGATTCTCATGAAGTTTCAAGTGTTTCATGGTTTCACTTGAGCGTTCTTCAGACGCTCAATCTCAGCCAGTGAGTGATTCATGTGGTCGCGTTCATCCAGCCCCACGCGGCGCACGAGGTCGGCCAGAGTTTTCTGGCGCGGATAATAGGCGAACCAGACGGAATCGACCGGCTCTTGCTCGAACTCTGGATGCTCGCGCGCATAAAGCATGTATTCGTGTTCGGCGTGCGACTCGAAAGCCGCATTCATCGCAAACGACCAAATCGGATTGAGCCGGTACATGACGCGCGTCAGGCAGAAGTAGACAAAGGTCATGATGCGCGGTAACAGCAAATGACGGAACCAGGAGAGCCGAATGCCCTTTTGGTGACAGAGATCGGCCCAAAGCAGCATGTGCCACTGTTCGTTGTCCTGCGCTTCGCGTCCCATCTGAATGTGGCGCAACGCGATCTCGATCTTTTCACGCGGCACTGATCGTGTGCCACAATACCACTTAGAGAGCAGACGGTAAGAGCCGTGTTCCCAAGCCCAATACGGATAGCGCGCCAGAATCTCCAGCACCAGAACCTTGGGCAACGACCGCGCCTTGCCGTACAGCAGGTCAAAGGTCAGGAACATGATTTTGAGCATGACATTCGCAGGCAGCTTCGGCGTCGCGAGCGTACGCTTCATCTCCTCTTTCATGTCCAATTCCTTGCCCATCGTGAAAACCGTCTCGTCCATGCCATCCTCCGTCTCATTCAAACCAATCGACAACCCAACCTCGACTGTCCTGATGATTGTATGTGACCGGACCGGAAATGGAAAGCGTTTCTGACTCCAATCCAAATCGCCGCGTTGCTGTCGGGACCGATTGATTGTTGTGGCCACTTAAAAGCTGTGCGGCTCGCGGGGAGGCTCTCCCCACGCGCAGGAGAGGACGCTGAGCCCGTACAGGCAGGCGGTTTCGGCGCGTAGGACCGGTGAGCCGAGGCTCACAGGAATCGCACCGGCAGCCGTGAGCGACGTAAGTTCGTCGGGGGTGAAGTCGCCCTCCGGTCCCACGAACCACCCGGCCGATGGCGGCGGCGCACTGAAAGCTGCCAGCGCGTCGCGCAACGGCCGGGCCTCGGGCGTCAGCGCGGCGACAAAGAGCGGACGGATTTGCGCAGCAAGAGCGAGGGCCGCATCAAACGCGAGCGGGTCTGTAATCTCGGGTAGCCATGCGGTCCCGCACTGGCGTGCCGCCTCTTCGGCGATGCGTCTCCAGCGCGTGGCCTCTGCAGGACGCGAGACCGTGCGCGCAGAAAGCACCGGCACAATACGCGCCGCGCCCAGTTCCGTGGCTTTTTCGACAGTCCACTCCATGCGCACGCCCTTGCTGACACAGGCGAAAAGCGTGAGCGCGCAAACGGGACGTAGATGTTCGTGAACGGGCGTGTCGGCCGTGAGCACCAAGCCGTTCCGGTCGGCAGTGCTGACGGTTGCGGTACGCGTACGGCCATGACCGTCGAAGAGCATGACCGAGGCACCGGGGCGAACGCGCAACACGGTTTGCAGGTGGTGCGCTACCTTGCGGTCGAGCGCACAGGTGTCTGCGAGCAGCTCTTCGGTTGTGACCAGACAACGGTGCATGCTGAAAAGAAACGCGGCGCTACTTATCCGCGTGTTTACGCAGGGCGTCGCGGCGGGTGAAAAAGGCCTCGGCGGTCTTGCGCTCACGTGCGGCGACTGGGAAGTTTTCGTTACCGGCCGAGGCGTTGAACTCTTCAAGCATCCGCTTCTGTTTGGAGGAGAGACGGACGGGCACTTCAAACACCACGCGCACATGAAGGTCGCCAACGCCGCCTTGCAGGTTAGGCATACCCTTGCCGCGTAGACGGAAGACCTTACCGTTGGGCGTGCCAGCCGGCAAGCGAATGCGGGCGTGACCGTCGGGCGTGGGCGCTTCGACCTCTCCGCCCAGCGCGGCGAGCAGAGGAGAGACATGGACCGTACAGGCCAGGTCGTCGTCCTGCCGCTGGAACAGCTCGTGGTCGCGCACATGCAGCACCACGTAGAGGTCGCCGGGATCACCGCCGCGCAAGCCGCCCTCGCCCTTGCCAGCGAGGCGCAGACGCGAGCCGGTTTCGACGCCCTTGGGAATGCGCAGGGCGATGTGGCGCGGGGTCTTCACGCGGCCGGTACCGTTGCAGGTCTTGCAGGGGTTACGGATGATCGTACCCGCACCCCGACAGACCGGACAGGTCTGACGCATCTGGAGGAAACCGCCACCGACGACCACAACACCGTGTCCGCCGCATTGGCGGCAAGTCTCGCGTGAAGAACCTGATGCGGCGCCGGTGCCGCGACAGGTCGGGCAGGCATCGTTGATGTTCAGGTCCACTTCGCGTTCGGACCCGAAGATCGCCTCTTCAAGATCAATCTCGAGGTCAAAGCGCAAATCGTCACCGCGTTGCGCGGCGTCCGGATTACGGGAACGGCGGCTGCGGCTGCCGTTACCACTGCCGAAGATATCACCAAAGGCGCCACCAAAGCCACCACCGAAGAAACTGCCGAGGATATCCTGTAGGTCGATGTCCTCCATGTGGGAGAAGTCGCGCCGGAAGTCAAATCCGCCCGGTCCGAAGGCCGACTTCATGCCGGCGTGACCGAACTGGTCGTAACGCTGGCGCTTTTCGGCGTCGCTGAGGACCTCATAGGCTTCGCTGACCTCTTTGAATTTCTCCGCTGCTTCTTTGTTGTCGGGGTTGCGGTCAGGATGGTACTTCATGGCCAACTTGCGGTAGGCCTTTTTAATCTCATCGGCGCTCGCAGTCTTGCCGACACCGAGCAACTCGTAATAATCGCGTTTGTTGGTAGCCATATCGCTGGTTCTGTCTGGCGGGTGTCCAATATCGGGTTAGTCCGTCACATCCGACGGTTCGGCATCGTCGCTCGCGGGCTCGGTGGCACCGGAGGAGACGATCACCTGCGCGGGGCGCAGGAGGCGGCCGCCAAGCAGCCAGCCGCGACGGTACTGCTCCATGACGACATCGGCGGGGACCGTATCGGAACTCGCCTGTGAAAGGGCCTCATGGTAGGTGGGATCAAAGGGTTCGCCCAGCGCATCCAGCGGCACCATGTCGTAACGGTCGAGCAGAGCAATAAATTGATCGTAGACCATTTGGACGCCGACGACAAACGGAGACTTGGGATCGGCGGCCTGAGCCAGTGCCAGTTCGAGATGGTCGATCACAGGGAGCAGATCACTGAGCAGATCCTCGTTGGCGCGCTTGATCCTCTCTTCGCGTTCGCGAATCTGACGCTTGCGGAAGTTGTCAAAGTCGGCCATCAGGCGCGTGTAGCGGTCCTTCAACGCCACCAGCTCCTCGTTTCCTGAAGCGGTCGCGGCGGCGTCAGACTCATCCGCAACGTCCGTCTCCACGGCGTCTGCGGGCTCGGTCGGGGCGGCGTCGTCAGCTTCATTCGCCGGGGCATCCGCATCCAGTGTCTCGGCCGGATCAGGCGTCACAGGGGTCGCTGCGGCGTCGGGATCAGAGTTCTTCTTCTTTTTGCTAAACATAAGTCTAATTGTCCTTCTTGGCATCTATGCGGCACAACGGAAAAGCCGCAGCTCTCCACGCGCAGACGCTCGCGCGCGTGGCGAACGAGGGTGGTGGCGAGTAGTGGTCGAACAGTGAAACACAGTCGCAACGGATAGTCAAGACTGCCGCAAATCAAGCGTTCGGCAGATAGGCGCCAAAGTCCTTCAGTTTCTTCTGGAGTTCGGGCACGCGGATTCTGCGGATATCACCCGCGCCGTCCGCTGCCATCGCAGCGGCGAAGCCGACGGCCTGCCCCATGATGTAGCACGCCGGCATCACCCGGATCGACGCCTGCACCTTCTGGTCGGTCGAAACGCACCGTCCGGCGACGAGCAGGTTCTTCACGTCCTTCGCGCAGAGGATACGATAGGGAATGCCGTAGCTCTCGCCCTTCTGATACTTGTAGAGCCGGTCGAACTCCTCGCGGTGTTGCGCGTAAGCCGCCTTGTCCGCGGTCAACGGATGGATGTCGATCGGGTAGGCGTAGCGTCCGATCTCGTCTGGAAAAACCGCGCGCTTTACGTAGTCGTCGAGCGTCATTACATAGTCGCCCGTTATCCGGCGCGTCTCGCGGACGCCCATCAGCGCACCGGTCTCGATAAGGCGGATGTTCTCAAGCCCGTGCTTCAGGTACTCGCTGAAATAGCGCTGATACTCCTGCATCGACTCGCGTCCGCGCAGATAGCCCTTCGTCAGCGAACGTTCGTCCGTGCCGTCCAGATCGTAGACGTGCCCGATATTGGCGTTCCCAAGACCGTTCGCGGACTTAAAGATGCCCGTCATGTGACGATCCGGAACCTTGAACACGCCGTCCACCAGTGCCCGGTCGATTTCGGCATTGAACGACAGCCGCCCTTTCCGCCACTGGTCCCAGTCAATGCCGATCCAGGAGGAGAGCAACGACGCCGGCATCATCTTGCCCATCGAATCGCCCTTCTCGAACGACACGCCCGACTGCACGGCGACGTCACCATTGCCGGTCGCATCAACATAGACCTTCGCCTTCACCGCCCAGATGCCGCTTTGCGACGCGCAGATGGCATACTGGATCGCGTCACCTTCACGAATGACATCGATGACCTTCGTGTGGAAGAGGAAGTCCGCACCCGACTCGACCATCACCGCGTCATATTCGCGCTTAACGGCCTCGAAGTCGAAAGACCCATAGTTGCTGGATATCGCGCCGGCCTTCAAGAGGCGTTCGCGGAAACGCGTTCCGAAACCGGCGGCGAGCGGACGGATCCCGTCGCCGAACTGCATGTAAACCGGCACCCGGGCGGCCGTACCCATGCCGCCGAAGCAGGTGAACGCCTCCGCCAGAAAGACACGCGCCCCCGCAGCCCGAGCCGCGACCGCCGCCGCAACGCCGGCCGGACCGCCGCCACAGACCATGACATCCGTCTCGATCTTGACGGGGAAAGTGCGCGAATACGTCACCTGCCCGTTACGCACGGCCGGTGTCTCCGCCCGTACGCCAAACGGAATCCCACTCCCCATCGCGGCAACCGCCGCCCCTTTCAAGAACCCGCGTCTGTCCATTCCCGTATCCTTTCAAAACCCCATGTTGTCCGTTGTTCAGAAATCGCCATTCATCCGCTTCTCGATGGCGCACCTTGATCCGATGCGGCCAGCAGGACAAACCGGCCACAGGTTTCTCTCCCGTATAGAAGATTTTGGGATTTGGTGCAAGGATAACTTGATTGGGGATAATTGGTTTTGCTGATTATGTTTTATGTAGCCTGACGCCCGCTTTGCATCGCATTGTGGAACTTGGTACACTGGGCGCGGGACAATGAAAGGGAATTTTATGAACATCGGTAGAATCACGGTCTTTGCGGTTTCGTTGCAACTCGCGTCTTTGACGCTACTGGGGCAGGTCAACCTGCTGACCAACGGACATTTCGAGGTGGGCGAGAAGACTCCGGTCGGCTGGACGCTGGCCAAGAAAGGCGGCGATTGGCTGCGCACAGAAGGTGTCGACGGTGGTGCGTGCATAGCGATCAACGGCAGCGGGGAGGACGACAATGCGTGGCTGTCGGACCCGGTGGCGTTCAAGCCCGGCCATCTCTACCGGCTCTCTTTTTTGGCGCGCGCTGGTGAGGCAAGCGGTGGGACCGCAGTCAGCGGACCGTCGTTCGCGAACGTGGATGTCGGCGTGCCGAGTACGACGTGGCGGCTCTACGAGCATGTTTTTGCGGTGCCGATGCGCAAGGAGCAATTGACAGCACCGGTGCGCCTCGGCCAGTGGCACGTGAAGGGGCAGATCTTTTTTGATGCGGTGCGTGTCGCGCCGGTGATCGCGGTGCATACACCGCTCGGCGAGTCCGCGCTGGGCGAAGGAGAACGGCGTGATGGCCGTCGCTACCGCTTCAACGCGCCGCTGAACGGCGAGGGACGCAACCACAGCCGTCCGCTGTTGGGTTTTACGGCGGGCTTCAACAGCGACCGCTGGTGTTTCGGCGAGGGGAGCTTCGTGACCTACCGACATGATGGCGGCGGGCGTCCGTTGCTCAACGGCATGATCGAGGTGAACAGTGGTTACTATGTCTCGGGGCGGTTGGTGATCGATGTCTCGAAGGACGGCAAGGCGTGGGAGCATGTAGGACAGCTCACTAACAGCGGCGCGGTGAAGATCGACCTGCCCGCCACGTTGTTCCCGGCCGAGTTGCTCTGGGTGCGGTTGCGCGGTGCAAAGTCGCCTTGCAACCTGCAGGTGCACGGATACCACTTTGAGGGCGATGTCGAGGGCGATCCGATTACACTCACAGGCTCGACGCGATATATCGAGACCGAAACCCATGAACCGCGCGTGCGGGTGACAGTGCGGGGCGTGGGCGAGGCGCTGCCGGGCGGTGCCAACCAAGTGGACCTGCGTGTGCAAAATGCGACCGGCGCACCCTTGGAGACACAGGCGCGCGTGATCTTTTCCCATCCGGGCGATGTTCCACGTACCAATGCGGTCGATGTGAGTTTTCCCGGCGGCGGTGCTTATGACGTGCAAATCCCTTACGAGGTACCAGGGGTCGGCCTGTGGCAGATGGCCGTCGAACTGGGCGACGCCTTCACGGCGCGCAGTTCGATCCATGTGCCGGAGTTCTACGATGACAGCTATGGCGAGTTGCTGCCGTCCAACCATCCCGCACTCAATCTCTGGCGCGCATCATCGGGCTGGAAAATCCCCGAATACCGCGCGCTGCCGCGCCAGATCGCCAAGGCGTTGTCGCTGCGGCTGGCCGCGAATGAGATGGAGGCGGTGCAGTTGGTGGTTGCACCGAATATCGCGCTCACAAATGTGACGGTGTCGGTGTCTGACTTGCGGTCTGGTTCGCATGTGATCGACGCAAGCCAGATTCAGATCCTGCAAGTCGGCTACGTACCGGTGACGCACAAGACCGACCGCACCAGTACCCTCGCAAACTGGCCGGACCCGCTGCTGCCGCAGACCGCATCGACGATTCTGCCGCCCGGCCGCCAGCAACCGTACTGGATCCGCGTCAAGGCACCGCGCGAGGCCGCGCCGGGCATCTACCGCGGCACAGTCACGGTCCAGGCGGACGGCGTGAGCGTCACGGCGGGGCTGAATGTCGAAGTCTACGGCTTTGCGCTACCCGACACGCTGACCTGTGAAACCGCGTTCGGCTTCAGTCCGTCGACCGTCTGGCGCTACCATGGTGTACGCGAGCCGGAGCAACGCCGCACCGTACTGGACGCCTATCTGCGCGCGCTTGGCGAACACGGCATCTCCGTCTACAACCCCGCGCCACTGGATGGCTGGAGCGTAAGCTGGACGGGCGCGAACCCCTGGCAGGGCGGACGCATCGTGACAGATGTGAAAGCAGAGGGCAAGGGGTCGCTGCAGATCGTGGACGACAGCCCGAGCGCTAACGTGAGCGCGCGTTATCCCCACGCGGTCGCGTTGCCCGAGAAGGGATTCAAGATCACGTTCATGCACCGCACCGACGTCCCCCACCCCTTCCTTTTCTCGATCAACTATCTGGGGGCGGACGGCAAATGGATGCCGGGGCGCAACACAGATATCCGCGTGAATGGCACCCCAGAGTGGCAGCGTTTTGAGACGGTGTACGCCAAATTCCCCGCCGGTGCTAAGGCGTGCCACTTCACCCTGTATGCGGCCGAATACAAAGAGCCGGGGGTGACCACGGGCACGCTGTGGGTGGACGCGCTCTCCGTGGTGGATGCGGAGACCGGCAAGGAGTTGGTAGCGGGCGGCGACTTCGAGCCGCTGGACGTTGCCGCCATGACGCCGGTGTTTGACTGGACGCGCTGGGACGCCGCGATGGAGCATGCCTTCGAGGTGTACCACATGAACACCTTCCGGATAGGGATACACGGGCTCGGCGGCGGCACGTTTCATTCGAGGTATGAGCCGACCTTCATGGGCTACCCGGAAACCGTGCCCGAGTACGACATCCTGTTCGGCAAATATCTGCGTGGGATCGAGGCGCACCTCAAGGAGAAAGGCTGGCTGGACAAAGCGTTCGTCTACTGGTTCGATGAGCCGGATCCCAAGGATTACGCATTTGTGATGAATGGGTTCCAAAAGCTCAAGCGCCATGCGCCCGGTCTGCGCCGCATGCTGACCGAGCAGGTCGAAGAAGAGTTGGTCGGCGGCCCCAACCTCTGGTGCCCGCTGACACCGTCGCTGAACGTGCCGGGTGCGGAGGAGCGGCGCGCGGCGGGCGATCAGTTCTGGTGGTATGTCTGCTGCGGGCCGAAGGCGCCGTACGTGACCGAGTTCATTGACCACCCCGGCACAGAGATGCGCTTGTGGCTGTGGCAGACATGGGCGGAACGTGTCACCGGCATTCTCATCTGGGAGACGGTGTACTGGACCAGCAACGCTGCGTATCCAGATCCGCAAGAGCCGCAGAACCCGTATCTGGATCCGATGAGCTGGGTGTCTGGATACGACTTCAAACCCGGCACCAAGCAAGCGTGGGGCAATGGCGACGGGCGCTTCCTCTATCCGCCCCTTGCTGCGGCGAACGGCAAGCCGACGGCACCGGTACTGGATCCGCCGGTCATCAGCTTCCGCTTGGCGATGCTGCGCGATGGCCTTGAGGACTACGAGTATTTCGTGATACTGAAACGTCTGCTCGCGGAAAAAGGCGCAGGTCTGACACCGCGCGAGCGTGAGAATCTCACAGCGTTGCTGACGGTACCGACCGATGTCTCCGCCAGCCTGACGAGTTTCACGACTGATCCGGCGCCGATGGAGACGCACCGCGACAAACTGGCTAGAGCGATTGTGATGCTGCTGAAGCGGTGAGAGGAGAAGCCCAAAAAATGACAGGCCAAGGAGGATGGATGAAGCGAAAGATCGGAAGTGTGATGGCGGGAGTATGTGCGGCAGGCTGTGTGATGGCTGCGTCGCCCTTCGAGGGCGCATGGTGCCTGACCTCCCCGTCCGGCGGCGCGGTCTGGATGCACGTGGAGATGAATCAGGGCGCACCATCCGTCAAAGCCATGTGGGAGATCGGCGGCGTCGAGCCGATCAAGCAAGCCGCGCTCGAAGGCGAAGTGCTCGTCATGGAGCGACCGCACGACCGTTGGTATATGACGGCCAAGGGCATGCGGCGCGATATCCTCGGGACCGACACGTTGCGCGCGACCGTACAGGGCGACGCCATGACGATCGAACTGACGCGCGCACTCAAAGACGGCACCCGGCTGCCCGTGCAAACGATGCGCGGCAAGCGGCAAGCGCCGCTACCGCCCCGCCCTGATCTGGCGACGTTGCGTTTCGCTGAGCCGATCGCGCTTTTCGACGGTCAGAGCCTGTCGGGATGGCGCCTGACAAATCCCACCGACAACAACGCCTGGTCGGCGCGCGACGGCATGCTGGTGAACACGCCGCAATTGGAAGAGGGGCCGACGGCAAAACAGTTCGGCAACATCCGCACTGATCGCGAATTCGAGGATTTCCGTCTCACGCTGGAAGTCCGGTTGCCGAAAGGCGGCAACAGCGGCATTTATCTGCGCGGCCGCTACGAGGTGCAGGTGTGCGACTACCACGGCCGGCCACCGAGCTGGGGCGGCATCGGCGGCGTCTACTCCCGCATCGTCCCGCTGGAGAACGCCGCTCGTCCGGCGGGCGAATGGCAGACGTTCGACATCATTTTGGCCGACCGCCACATCACCGTCCGGTTGAATGACCGCCTCGTGATCGACAACCATCCGCTCGAAGGTTGCACCGGCGGAGCCTTGACCTCAGACGACACCCTGCCGGGACCGATCTACTTCCAAGGCGACCATACATCGGTCGAGTATCGTAACATCATGCTCTATCCACGTATCAAGTGAGAAACAATGGCTGCAAAATCGGCATGGGGATGGGTATTAGCGGGTGTCTGGGCGGCATGTGCCGTAGCAGCTGAGCCGTTGTCGGCGCAGCGCCTTGATGCGCTGAGCGCGCGCTACGGCGTTGACACCCTGCGCGAGTATCGTCTGCTCGAACGCGAGCGTACGCAGAAGCCCCGCACACACAACGGGATTTTTGATGAAGCCGCGCGACGCAACCAAGCCTTCCATCCGCAGGCAACGATTCTGCCGGAAGACCGCGACCCGCTCGACATTGTGTTGCGTCGTACGCGCGCACTGTTCGAGGACCTCGCACGGCGGACCGACCTCGCCCCGCAAGGCGAACGGCTCGCCGCCTTAGAGCAAGCAACCGCACGCGTGCAGCCCGACGCGCTGGAGGCGCGGATTGAACTGTTGCAACGCCTATTGGACTTACGCCGCGAAATCGCATTCGCCAATCCGCTGCTGACGTCGATCTCTAAGATTCTGTTTATCACGCGTGAAGCCCTCCCGCCGGACGAGTACCACTGGGGCGTACACATGTGCGACCAGTATTTCGGGTTTCACGCCACGTTGCATGGCACCACACAGGGGAACGGCCTCTATGTGCTGGAGGCACCTTGGTCGGCGCAGCCGCACGCGCGCAACCTGCTCGCCGAATCAACGGTCGTGGCGGGACCGCGCCGCGGCGAACGCTTGGAAAACGGTGGCTTTCTCGCGCCGGACGTATCGTACGACGGCCGGCAGATTCTCTTCGCTTACACCGACGGCGACCCCGCGATCCGAGTCTGGAACACACGCACGACCTTTCACATCTTCCGCTGCAACGCCGATGGCTCCGGCCTCGTGCAGCTTACGGACGGCCCGATGAACGATTTCGATCCATGCTGGCTGCCGAACGGGCGGATCGCCTTCATTTCAGAACGGCGCGGCGGCTTCGGCCGTTGCCACCGGCGCGAGGTCCCCACCTTCACACTGCACAGCATGTTCGATGATGGCTCGGACATCGTGGCCCTGAGCGCTCACGAGACCAACGAATGGCAGCCGAGTGTCGACAATAACGGCATGATCGTTTACACGCGCTGGGATTATGTGGATCGCGGCTTCAATCAGGCGCACCACCCTTGGATCACCTACCCCGACGGACGCGACGCGCGTGAGTTGAACGGCAACACGCACCTTTCGGAACGTACCGCGCCGCACATGATCATGGACATCCGCGCGATCCCCGGGTCCTCCAAATACGTGGCCGTTGCCTGCGGGCACCATACGGAAGCGCGCGGGTCGCTGATCGTGATCGATACCTCGGTAGCCGACGACGGCGCGATGTCGCAGATCCGGCGGCTCACGCCTGACCAACTGTTGCCGGAGGCGGAGTTTTACGATTGGCGGACGGCCAAGGGATCGGCCGCCTACGCTTCTCCATGGCCGCTGAGCGAAACGTATTACCTGTGCGTGTACGATGGCAATGCGAACTCCCAGTACGGCGCGATCGACTGTTCAAAGCGGCGTTATGCGGTGACGCTGCTGGATGCCTTCGGCAACAAGATACCGCTTTACACGCATCCGCAGATCTCCTGCCTCAGTCCGATGCCGCTACACGCGCGGCCCCGCCCGCCGGTGCTGACGCATGGCACGCTGGTGGGGCGTCCCTGTCTGCCGGACGGCACGAAGCCTGCGCCGGTGTCGGATGAACAGTTACCGAAAACCGCAACCATCGGTCTGGTGAATGTCTACAACTCGCGTCGGCCATTTCCGGAAGGCACACGCATCGCGGCGTTGCGCGTGTGGCAGATCCTGCCGAAGCTCAAACCGATGGTCGGCGAACCACGGCTCGGTGTTTGCGACCAGACCCCCGGACGGCAGTACCTCGGGAGTGTACCGGTCGAGGAGGACGGCAGCGCACTTTTCGAGGCACCTGCCGGAGTTCCGATCCTCTTCCATGCAGTGAACGAACGCGGCGTCGCTGTGCAGGGCATGCGCAGCGTGACCTATGTCGCGCCCGGCGAGACCCTGATGTGCAACGGCTGCCACGAAGCGCGTACCGGGGCGGCCATAAGCGGACTGCGCGCCGCCGCCTCACCGCTGGCCATGCGGCGTCCGCCATCGCGCCTGACCGCGGGGCCGGACGGCTCCAATCCCTACAACTATCCCCGGCTGGTACAGCCGGTACTTGACGCCAAGTGCGTCGGCTGTCACGGTGAAACGCGCAAAGCCTCGATGCCGGATCTGCGGCGCGGCGATCCGGGCAAGAACCGCTTCGCATTCTTCACCTCGTTTTACAGTCTGGTGCCCTATCTTCAGTATTTCACCCATGCCTACCGCGGCGACTGGTCCAAGGTCGGCGTGCAGCGCGACGCATTCGTACCGCCGCACACCGAACCGGGCAAGTTCGGCGCGATGGCCTCACCCCTGCACACGCTTCTGGAAAAGGGGCATCACGATGTCGTGTTGACGGCGGAAGAGCGATTGCGGTTGTTGCTCTTCATGGATTCAAACGCCTCATACTTCGGTCACGATCACAACATCACGGCACAAGCCCGTGGCGATCGCGTTCCCCCGGTTTTACAATGATTGCTAGGCAGGATATGATACTCCTCGAAGCCCATCACGCGTCTGCGCGTGTTCGCTGTGTTCGCTGGCCCCAATGGAACTGACAAAAGAAATGAAAAAAACTCTGGCGTTCATCAACGTGGCAACTGCGATCGTCATCATGTGCTTGACGATTTGGACGGCATTGTCTCTAGGCTTCATTGGCAAGGATGTCGCACCGCTCATCATTGGGGGATCTGACGGCCCAACAGCAATCTGGTTGGCCACGGACAACTTGAATGCGCTTTATGCTCTTCCTGTGCTCTTCTGCGTGCTTCTAATAGCAAACGCTTATGCGCTCTGCAAATCAACCAAAAAAGCCTCAACCGAAGCGTGACCGAACAACCTGCGCCGTGCGGCAGCCGCCCTCCACGGCGCACTATTGGAATCCACTGATGAATAACAAAGACCTCGAATTCTTCCGCTCCAAACGCGCCTTCGTCTGCGACATGGACGGCGTGATCTACCACGGCAATCGTCTGTTGCCCGGCGCAACGGAGTTTGTTGACTGGCTCCACCGCGAAAACAAGGAGTTCCTCTTCCTGACCAACAGCAGCGAGCGCACGCCGCGGGAACTCCGCGAAAAACTGAATCGGCTCGGTATCGATGTCGAAGAAAAACACTTCTATACCAGTGCGCTGGCAACCGCCTCGTTCTTAGCCTCGCAGAAGGCGGGCGGCTCGGCCTACGTGATCGGCCAGCCGGGACTCACCCACGCCCTCTATGATGCCGGTTACTCGATGAATGACAACGACCCCGACTACGTGGTGGTCGGCGAGACGCCCGAGTACACCTATGCACGTATTGTGCGCGCCATCCGCCACGTGCTCAACGGCGCCAAGCTGATCGGCACCAATCCAGATGTCACCGGTCCGATGGAAGAAGGACTGGTACCCGCCACCGGCGCACTCATGGCACCCATCGAACTGGCGACTAACGCCAAGGCCTATTATGTCGGTAAGCCAAACCCCCTGATCATGCGCCACGCACTCAAAAAACTCGGCGTGCAGCGCGAAGAGACGGTGATCGTGGGTGACCGTATGGACACCGACATCATCGCGGGCATCGAGTCAGAGATCGCCACAATCCTCGTGATGAGCGGCGTCACCAACGAGCGCGAAATGCGGCGCTTCGCCTACCAGCCCGACGGCGTGCTCGCCGGCGTCGGCGAGATACCTGGGTGATAACCTAACGCGGGCGTAGCCCGCAATCCAATTTAATTAGTTAATTAGCCCGCCGCCCGCGCTTCGCACGGGAATGTAAATGTTGCGTACGCACAAAGCACACGCTCGACTCGCATGTCCAGCAGTTGAATCTTCAACTCTCTTTGGTTTCAAGGTTTCTGGTTTCATGGTTTCATCCAAATCGGGATCGGGATCGCTATCGGGATCGATTGTTTAACCACGGAACACACTAAACACACGGAAACAGAGCCATGCCTTTCCGTGTGTTCGGTGTGTTCCGTGGTTCCAATCAGAAATTGCGTTCTGCACCAGATAGGTGCGGCACGGATCTCAACGGAAGCCAATGTTTACAGGCCTTTGCTCAAAATCCGCACATCCAACTGCTCCTTTTAGGGTAATCGGTTAGTGACAGGGATGTGCGTTTCTGATGAAAAGAGGGAGCAGAGAGTCGGTCGCGGGCGTCCTCGCCCGCAACAACGTGTCTTGCAAATAGGGTGTGGCACGGGCATCTTGCCCGTGTTTCATGGGCGGGACGCCCATGCCACGGGGGGTTGAAATGCTTCACTCACAAGCCTGGCAAACAGATCTGGAGTGCGGCGGCAAGCGGTATTCCGCGCGACGCCGCTTTTTGAGCATGACTGCGGCGGCAGGACGACGCGCAAAAGCGGTGCCGCGACCCGCGCACAGCGCGGCTCTTGTCACCGCACTCCAGATTCCGCAAACAGACGCTTCCAAGACGATGACCTTCCACCATGGCCGCGGTTCTTGCGGAGTTGAGACGAGCCATTTGAATGCTTCTTTAATCATTTCTCTCTCAGCCCAACAAGTTGTTGAGCGGCTTCTTCTGTCCCCAACATGAGCCACGTTGTTCGTCACAAACCGCGTCCGTTCACTGTGCAGGGTAGCACGCATGCTCCGGGCACACAAAACGAAAAACGCATGCGCTTGTCGATTCGTAAGGCACTAACGTCAACGGCTACCTTGCAATGGGGTCGTAATCTGCTTGCTTTGCTCCGCCAGCCTCTTGATTGATCTTTCCATCATCGGAAACCGCGGCTGGATGCCGAACCAGAAATCGGCGGTTTTCCTAGCCGGTTTCTCCGCCTTGGCGACATTCTTCAGGAACAGTATGCACTCTGCATCCTTCTTCAGGTATGATGGTTTGTCTTTGGCGTCGATTTCGAATCTGACAATATTGACGTCGATCATCTCCGCATCGGGCTTGCTTCCATGAAGGGTTTCCGCCACCTTGAAGGTGCAGACCCAGTTGATGATACCTGATTCGTCAACGAGTCCCTTAGGTTCGCTCACAACGGCCCCCGACACGATAATGTCCGACTTCTTCACGTAGAACCGGAGGGTGTCGTCCGAATCGTCGGCCCTGGCAGTCAAACCTATCAAGATGCACAGACTGCAAATGGCTGAAATGATCTTCATGATTCCTCTCTTTCTCTAGCACAACGTCCGGCCCCTGGGGTGGCGCGTTAGCGACGTACGCAAAAAGGCATTATTGGCCTTTCAATCCCATTTGTCCAATCCACAATCAACTCCGATACTTGTACGCGACCGCAAAGCCATCACTAAACAAACGAAAACAGAGCCACGCCTTTCCGTGTGTTCTGTGTTCCGTGGTTAAACAATCGATCCCGATAGCGATCCCGATTTGGACGAAACCATGAAACCAAAGAAAGGGGCACGTCAGCGCCGTTGGGCGTCGCTGCTGGTTGTGCTATCGGGGGCGTCGTCTTGAAAACACTCTAGCTCTTTTTTCTTTTTGACACTGGCCTTTACCGTCTTGACTGTGATGTTGGTGGCTTGCTCCCACATGATCTCTGCACCGTCTTCCAACTGCTCGTAAATGGGCAATAGGCTTGCGAGTCCCTCAAAAACCCAATGTCCTTGACGACCGCCCTCGGGGCCACAAATCGAGCCCGTACCGATTTTGCCGTGCGCAATTGCTTTTCGATAGGCCTCTTCCCTGTCGCTGGCCTTGATCAATACGGTGTTCATCCATGCGGTGCAGCGCCGGTTTAGTTTCGTCTTGTCTTCGTCAAAGTGCTCATACCGCTCGACAATGGTGGCGATCCACCAGCCATACGGGCTCTTGCTCTTCTCTGGAATAGGTTTCTTCATTTGTCTTGCAGAACAGGTGGTTATTGAGCGGTTTCTTCTGTTCCTCACATAAACCGCGTTGTTCGCCAATCATTCATAGTGTGTCCAGAGTCGGATGATTTTGACGGTCTTGACGTCAGCCAATACCTGATACACAAGCCGATGCTGAACATTGATGCGCCTTGAATACGCGCCGGACAGATCGCCGACGAGTTTCTCATAGGGAGGCGGATCCTGAAACGGGTCGTTCTCAAGTATCGCGAGAAGCCGTTCCGCCTGTGGTTTCAAACCGGAAGCACTGAGCTTCTTTGCATCTTTCTGTGCCAGTTTGGTGAAGACAAGCGTCCATTTCACCATTTCAATTCCTTGCCGCATTTGCTGACCGGAATTTTCATCCCGGACTGGATGGATTCTCGCATTCCGGGAATCGATGTGAGAAACAAGGTCTCTTGGATGGCCTGCCAGTCGTCCTGGGAAACAAGGACAGCGGAGTTCCTCTTACCAGTGATCTGGACGGCCCTGTGCGAATCCGCCACGTCATCCAAAAGGGAATACAAGGTTTTTCGAGCTTCTGTGGCCGTAAGCGTAATCATAAGCAACCTCCTTTCGTACGCAATATCGTACGTCACCCTGATCGATCTGTCAACTGTGCAGCAAATTCGGCGTCGATCCCTACACGCATAGACGCGGGGCGCGCGGGAAGGGAATCACATCGCGGATGTTGTGCATGCCGGTGCAGAACTGCACCAGCCGCTCGAAACCTAATCCAAAGCCGGCGTACTCACTCTTGCCGCCATCCTCATGCTCGTTCATCAGTAAAGTGTTGATTTCAGAATTCAAGTGGCTATCAGCACGAGCATGATGATCGCTTTTTGCCTTATATCGTCTCCGTCGAACGTCAAGCCTCACGTTTCGGATCGGAGCGACGATAATGTGCAGGTGCTGATCGGGTCAGTCTAGCATCGTGTAGCACGATTGGCAGGCACTTTGCAAAGTGAAGGAAATCTTGATCCGTGGTGAAAATCGAGAAATCGTGCCGCACCGCAACAGCACAAATGAGGAAATCAGTGTTAGCCCCCTGAATTCCTTTGGCGCGACATAGGTTGTAAAATTTCGCTGCCGTCACATAATCTTCGACCGTCAAAGGCTGGTCCACGAAAGCATCAAGATGCCTCTCCAGACGATCAAACTGCGCACCGTCCCGAACCCCGGACAAAATCTCCTGTCGGATAGGCCCTATGATCTCCACAACATGGGAGGCGATCAGACGAGCCAGTTCTTCTGTCTCCGGGTTCTGCGCTTGTTCGCGACGCCGTAGGGCCAGTGACCAGATGCTGGTATCGACTAGCACTTTCACGACTTTGTCCGCTGCCGCTTGTAATCGTAAGACGGATCGAAGTCGATACTGCCAAAGAGATCCAAAATCCCTTCCTGCCGCAGATTCTGGACGTATTCGGTCAGCGCCTGCGTTACAGCCTCCTCCTTGGTGCGGTGTTTCCCCAGCCTCGCAGCTTCCGCGATCAAACGTCCATCAAGTTGAAGATTCGTCACCACTTTCCACCTCCGTCCGTAGTTTCACACACTTTCCTGTATCAGTCAATTGGGTTCTTTTTTTGTGACCTTTTTGTGCAATTTTTTACACACACAGACGCGGGGCGCGCGGGAAGGGAATCACATCGCGGATGTTGTGCATGCCGGTGCAGAACTGCACCAGCCGCTCGAAACCTAATCCAAAGCCGGCGTGCGGTACGCTGCCATAACGCCGCAAGTCGAGATACGCGGCGTACTCGCCCAACTCCAAACCGCTGGCGCGCAGGGTCGCCTCCAGTACCTCCAGCCGCTCTTCACGCTGGCTGCCGCCGATGATCTCGCCGACCTCGGGCAGCAGCACGTCCAGGGCCGCGACCGTGCGTCCGTCGTCATTGCGCCGCATGTAGAACGCTTTGATCTCGGCCGGATAGTCAGTCACCACCAGAGGGCCTTTGAAGACCTCTTCGGTCAGGAAACGCTCGTGTTCGGACTGCATGTCCATGCCCCAGTGCGGCGCGAACTCGAAGGTCCGGCCCGAGCCCTCGAGCAAGCGAACCGCCTCGGTATAGGTCACGCGACTGAACGGTGCGTCGGCCAGACGCTCCAGACGCGCCAACACGCCGGGCAACACGCGCTGGTCAAAGAAGCGTAGGTCGTCCGCACTGTCGCGCAGCACAGCCTGGAAGAGATGATGCAAGAACGCCTCGGACAGCGCGGCGACGTCATCGAGGTCCGCAAACGCCATCTCCGGCTCGATCATCCAGAACTCGGCCAAGTGCCGCCGCGTGTTGGAATTCTCGGCGCGGAAGGTCGGGCCGAAGGTGTAGATGTCACCCATCGCGCAAGCGTAGGCCTCGCCTTCAAGCTGACCGCTCACGGTCAGCGCGGTGTGTTGTCCGAAGAAATCCTGTTCGTAATCGACCGCGCCGTCCTCACGTCGCGGCAGTGCGTCAAGATCAAGCGTCGTAACCTGAAACATCGCCCCCGCCCCCTCGCAGTCACTCGCCGTGATGATCGGCGTATGCACATAGAGGAAACCCCGCTCGTGAAAGAAACGGTGGACCTCGACCGCCAGAAGATGGCGTACGCGCGCAACGGCGCCGAAGCTGTTCGTGCGCACACGCAGGTGCGGTAGCTCGCGCAGCCGCTCGAACCCTATCCGCTGCTTACCGAGCGGATAGGCCACGGGCGGCGAGAAGCCCAGAACACGCACGGCATGCGCTTTGACCTCGACCGCCTGCCCCGCGCCTTCCGACGCCTCCAGCGTCCCCTCCACCACCACCGACGCGCCGGGATGCAGCCGGAGCACATCGCTGGCATAATTGTCCAGCGTCGCCGGCGCGATCACCTGCAGGTTGGTCAGACAGGAGCCGTCGTTGATTTCAAGGAAGGAGAAGCCCCCCTTCGAATCGCGGCGGGTACGCACCCAGCCCGCGACCGTTACACAAGTGCCGGGCTTGGTGTCGCCCAGCGCCGCTTTAATTCGTAGTCGCCTCATAATGGATGGCCTGAATCATACAGGTTTGCCGCCGGAGAGTGAATAGCGAATCGCGCCGTTGCTAACCCGGCCACAATTTATATTGTTGCTTGCCTGTAACAACGCTGAGCAGCGACCACAGCGTTCAACGTTCAAGTGAAACCATGAAACTTTATGAAAAACAAGAGCATCTTGCCGTTTTTGGCGGTTCCAGAAAACGCTCAACGTTCAAAGGAGTTTCCCCAAAAAATCTGGTCATTCCAGAAAGACCAGTCCGAGCGGGTTTGATTCGGGGTCTGGCGGCTTGTAGCCGTACCATTTCCCGTG
>Ga0208824_1001443_pt1 | contig 20995 bp, 27 predicted proteins | sample AD_JPNTR3_MetaG_FD_184447 | JGI IMG/M metagenome (GOLD analysis project Ga0208824, IMG submission 184447) | Active sludge microbial communities of municipal wastewater-treating anaerobic digesters from Japan - AD_JPNTR3_MetaG (SPAdes) (version 2) | ecosystem: Engineered > Bioreactor > Anaerobic...
TCATAATCGAGTATTCCGATTACTTTTGTCTCTATGTTATAAAGAGAAGTCAGCTCTTCGGGTTCTATGTACATCTTATGGGAAACCCTCATTCCGAATGTCTTATCGAAATACTCCACATTGAACTCATTAGGCTGTACCGCTATGCAGAAAGCCATATAATCCGCAATAGTGAAGAACTTGAAATTGAACTTCACTCTCGGCACATAGAATGTCTCATAATCGTTTATGTTCGGTATAGAGCCGTCATTAGACCTTGTAGGCTCTTCCACATAAGTTTTCGTGTTTACGGTAGCCAAATCAGAAATGCCCCTGAAAGCCACTCCGTTTATCTTTATCGTATCTAACTGCGTGTCTGTAATGCCTGACCATGTGCCGTCAGTTCCTATGTCTATGTGCTGTCTGCCAGTAGCGACATGATTAGTGTTGAAATCGCTTGATGATACATATGTCGGTATTCCGTTAATTAATACTGTCGGCATTTTTACCTCCCGAAATGTCCTACTCTCTGCCCCTCTGCGTAAACCTTGCTCTCAATTACCTTGCCTACCTTAGTTCCGTCTATGTAGACATCACCGCCGCCTTTGTTAAAGCTCTGCATCGCTTTTGAAACGCCCTCGTAAACCCCTGCCCTTATACCGCTTATAATCTGCATATTGTTAGCGGCTACTGGAGTTCCGTCAAAGAAATTTCCTGCCAGTTCGCCTTTGTTCATTGTGAATATGCCGTCTTCAATAAAACCGCCAGAAGCATATGCCGTTGCCTTAGGTTTAACGACAGGACCTACATAAGAGCTGGTTCTTTTAGGGTATATATCATCTAACAAACTGCCATAAGCATTTAATCCGACCTTCATGGATTGATAGTTTTGTGCGGTACTCCATACATCACCCCAATCAATGCTTTGTATAAAGAATGATAATGCCACGCCTACTGCGAATCCTAATAAAGCCCCCACCGGTCCGGCAGATGCACCTAAAGCAGATAAAGATGTTGCCAAAGACCATCCCATCGCTGCACCACCTAAACCACCTATAAGCTTACCTAAGAAGTCTACTAATATCGCTTCTTTGTTTTCGCTCATAATTACATCTTTTATTGCATTAACGGCTAATGCAAGAGTAACTCCAACTGTCAAACCGATTAATGCTCCATATACGCCACCAAATTTAGCCCCTATTCCTGCACCTACAAGTCCAGATGCGATATAAGACATAATTTTATTATAAACTATATCACCATCGTCATTGAATATTGCTTTATACGAGTTCATGGCTAAAACAAGTCCTGCTGTAATTATAAACCCTGTTCCAGATTTAAATTTAAGTCCTACTAATGCTCCTATCGCAACAGCAGAAAGTATATCGCCCATTATCTTGTCGCCTATGTTTTCTTCGCTTCCTGCATCATCTACTTCTATACCACCAAAAAGAAACTTTATAGTCCAATTCAGAGCATTGGCTACCCATTCCATTATCTTGGTCAGAGTGCCTACTATCAAGGTTAAGTCCGCCCACATCTTTTGTCCAATTTTCCACTTTCCTAACTGCTCGCCTATGCCTGTGACAGATTCTCTTACATCCTCTGATGTGGCATAAAGATAACCGAATGAAGCCATCAGTAATCCTATCGGATGCTTGACTGCCATAAATACAGCACCCCAGCCTAATAAACCAGTACCTGCCTGTTTGATTTTCTCTACTATGGTTTCCATGCCGTCCTCGTATTCCCATAATTCGGTAGTAGCATTGTATTGGAAGCCTAATGTCTTTAGCCATGAATCTGCAATGCCTTGCGCTTCAAATTCAGTATCTGCAAGTATGGAACGGTATTGAGATATAGCCGTTAAGAGCTTCTCGTCAATCGCCCCCTGCACATCACCTGCGCCCGACTTGTTCAATGCCTCGAATTTGTCGAATGATAGGAGTTTGCCTGTCATTTCGTCTAATGCTTCGTTGCCCTCTTCTACTGTGGTAACTAAGTCCGTTAAGAAATCAGGGGTTTCATAACCGAAGAATACAGCCATAGACTGTACTATCCTGCGTGCTACGATAAGCCCTGCATTTATGTAAGCTAATACTTTTGAACTCTCTATAAGACCTTTGAGAAGCATCCCTATCCATTGACCTAATTCAGTGCCTAACTCGTTCATAATCCTCAACTGATTAGCCATCTGCTCTATGGTCTTAGACATATCGCCTACCGCACCAGAAGCGCCCATCTGACGATAAGTGGCAAGGATTCTCAACAATCTCTTCTCTGTCTGCGACAACTGCCTCATTGTCTTTGTTCCGCCTATATCCTGATATAACTGGAATATGGTGTTCTCTGTGATGTCATAACCTGAAATGCTTCTGATAGGTCTTACCTGACCTGCCATCATGGCTCTGAATGTGGTCATTGCCTGTTCCATCTTGACATTATATAAAGACGAGTAGTCAATTGCCATCTGCGTGATGGCTTCCGACAGCCCGTATGAAATCTCTTCGTTAATCTGTCCTAAGACTGAAAGCATATTCTTGAAAGTAGCCTGATATTTCATCAGGTTCTGCTCGCTTATGCCGTACGCCCTGTTCATCTTTGAAATGAACTCGTCAGCCATGTCTATATTGTTCCTCATGGCTACCTGCCACATATTCAATGTTTCAGTATAGTCTACTGCTTTCTGAACCATATTAGTGACCATTTGGGCGAATCTCTTAGTGTAGTTGAATATGAAATAAATCTTGCCTAAAGCCCAACCTAAATTGAGTGCTTTTCCTAAACTTGTTGATTTTATAGAAGTTGCTGTGGCTTTTTTCGCTGTGGAATCCAATGCCGTATTGATTACGCTCATTGTGTTAGTCTTGTCCATTACTTTAGAAAGTGCGACAAGGGCAACCTGTGCTGATTGCACCTTGTCTATAAATGGAGTTATTGCATTTGTTAGATTGAGGAAGTTGGCTGTTGCCCCCGAAAGGTCTTTCTTGTTTAAAGTTCCTAATCTCGTTGAAAGAGATGTTATCCATTTCAGGTCAGCATTAGAGAAACCTTTTGCAGACTTCATTAAGCCGTCAAAACTTCTCATAGTGACGGCAAGTGAGGAATTAATCATGTTAAGTTTGCTTAAAACATTCTGCAAAGAGGCTGTGGAAGCATCAGATGTTCCTATTATCTTAAATTCAAGAGTTCCTGCTGAATATTTCGCCATTTATCTTCCTGTCCTTTCTCATAAGAAATTCCATATTGTCTGCCATTAAGTTCCTGTGCTTTATTTCCAAATTCTCTTTAGTAAGTACGGCTGATTTCCTAATCGGATCTTTGTAGGGGGGCATCTCATGGTACTTCCCTTTTTTGCCTGACCATACATTGCCTTGCGCAAGTTCGAAAGCCGTCTTCATATAATTAGCCGTATGATATGCCAAAAGAGATGTCCTACGGATATATGCTTTCTCATACGCACTTATAAGTGTCATCTCGCCATGCCAGAATAAGTCTAACGGCATACCGTACTCTATCGCTCTCGGCAGTTCCTCTTCTAAGAAGAAATCCGTCAGCGTTTCATAACCTTGTTCAGCGAGGATTTCTGCTGTGCTTTTTGCATCTGCTTTTCCCTCGCTTTCTCTAAAAAAGGGTCTGTCTTTTCCTCTTTCTCGAACAATGTGCTGTAAAATGCGAATAGCCATTCGGAAGCCTGTTCGTCACCTATCTCGTCAACATGGTTCTCCCATATCTCTGTGGCTTCTTTCTGCGTAAGCCCATGCTGTTCTACTAAGGATTCAATCAAGAGCTTTTCCCAAACCCTTAACGCTAAGGTCATGGATTCGGAAGCAGACTTGTTCTTGCTCTCGAATGTGACCATCTCGTCAAACGCTTCGTTGTATTCTTCCTTGAATACCTTGTAAGCATTCCTCAAATCAGCATTGGTAGGGTTATTGTAGAACTCTTCCTTTGCCGATTCGAGGCGTTTCGCTAATTCCCGCACTTGCGCTGTAAGCCTTTGGAAGATAACTACATTCTTAGATATCTCTTCCCCTCTTTCCATAGAAGGCTTCATTTCTGCCATTATTTCCTCATACTTCTTTATGAGGCTTCTTGTCTTTGTAATCTCATAGGTCTTTCCGTCTGCTATGAGGTATGGCTTTAATCCGTTACTCATTAGGTAAACTCCTTTTCATATTTTTTAGAAACTGACTGCTACTGTGGTTTTCCACTCTGCATATCCTGTGTCTGAAACTGTTACTGTCACAATACCGTACTGTGGCGATACCGCAGCCGTTGAGACTGTAATCGCTATCTTCCCTGCTGTTGTTCCTGTAGGCTGTGTAGGCGTGACTGTAAATGCTGAATTATCGACAGTTGCGCTTATTGTAGCGAGGAAAGGCACTGTGGTTATGTTTATCTCGCTCGCTGTCGTGGTGACCACTGCAATGCTGTCAGGCACGATTGAAGCGAAATATACTGTCGGCTTAATCAAATCCCTGCAATCAAGCAATGATGTGGTTGTCGCTGACAATGGGGTGATAGTCATAGTTCCTTTGAGTATCTCTGCCCCTGCGTCATTAGGTCTTGCCCTCAATGTTCCAGAGAAAGCCCTGCCTACATAATCCTGATAGACTACGAGGAAGTCAAGAATTCTGCCCTGCAATGCTTCTAATCTCAATGCGTTGTCACGATGCCAGAATACTTCGACATCTTTTGTTTCAAGTTCTTCTTTTCCTTCAAGTTTTCCCTTTGTAGGTGCTGAAAGGAAGTTGTAATCAAACGATTCGGGTGAACCGAAAACGCTCGGTACTGATTCTAACGGGCATATTATGGAATACAGGGTATCGCTTGGCTCTTTTACAAGAAGCATAGCGGAATAACCTGTCTGCCCCCTATTATCATTGTAAACTGTGTATTCGTTCATTTTTTCTGCTCCTTTAATAAATTATTTGCTTATTCTCGAAATACACACAAGAGTACATAGCCTGCCCCCTGTATGGTTCTTCGTCAAAATAGTTCATGCTTACCCTTCTCAATCCTGCGACTTCCGTCATGTACTGGTCTGCGTAAAACATGATAGTCCTTACGGCTTCCTCTTTGTCGTATAATTCGTCATTTACCATATAGGCATTGATTTCATAACCTAAAGATGAAACCCTCTGCAATCTTCCGTAACCCATTGGCGTTGGAACATTCCTTACTTCGCTTAATTTCAATAGCGGGTAAGTGGGCGAGAAAGGTGCTTTTCCTACAACTGCTAAAGTCAGTCCGTTAAGAGGTGCTTCTGCCATAAACTCCGTAAGCCCGTCTAATATAGTCTTTTTAACAGTTATATCCATGCTACCTGCTCCTTGTTTATTTCTTCCCATATTCTCTGTCCTTCGTTGTTCATCACGAAATCCATCAATGCGTTGTATGCGTACAGCCCTGCTTCATTTCCCCTAGTGCTGATTAGTAGCCTCTGACCTCTGTATAAAGGCTTGATTTCATAGTTCCTTCTTTTGAGGTCAACTGGCTCTTCTGCGCTGTGCGTCTTGAACTGCCATGAGCCGTCCGCTTTCTTGTACTCTGTAGGTATGTTGTAATTGTAGTTCTCTTCGGAAGCCTGTGGGTGGGGCGAACCCCCGCCCACAAGACCTACTCCAAATTCTAAAAATACTGCTTTGTCATTATCGTTAGTCACTGTAAGCATACCCCCGATAATGCTCATTGACCAGCCTGTTTTAAGACCAGTCTTTATCTCCGGCTCGTTAAAGCCTTCTAATCTGTCAATGTAGCCGTTAGCAATCTCGATAATTCTGTAATAGCATCTTTCAAGGAACTTCTGCATAGAAGAGTTTTCCGAAGAAAACCCTGCATAATGCTTCTCGAACTTTTTAAGTTGCTTGATTGCGTTCTTTATAGAATTATGAGAAAGCTCTACATTGACAATCATTTCTTCTTCTCGTCTTTCACATCTACCCATCCTGCTTTAAGGTAAATCCCTAAATACTCTTTGGGTATCTCCTTTACTACTTTGTTCCTTGTAACCTTTATCATCATGTCTGTTCACCTCTCACTATTCGTTTCTCGAATGTAACCTCTATCGCAAGATTCTGATTTCTGACTGATTCGACTTTAGCATTTGCGCCCTGACCGTTGATGTATGTCGAAGTTATGACTGGGTCTGCACCGTCCTCATTCTTCTTACCGCAAAGGTAGACCAAATCGCCTTCCTTGAACACTCCTGCATACTGGTCGAAGTTGAGTATGGCACGGTACATCTTGGTAACTCTCTCTCCGTACTGCATTACATTAGTGAAGCCTTGTATCGGCTGGTAATTTATCCAGTAAGGCACAGGAGCGTCATAAACGCCTATCTCGGCATTTGATTCGTTAGTCCTCTTGCAAAGGTAGAGTTTCTTGTAACAGATCATTTTGGAACACCTACTCTTCCGACTAACTGCCTTCTAAGCTCGTCTGTGATGTATGCGCTGCTGAATGAGATTGAGAGACCGTTTTCAGAATAGGCTTTGGCTGACGAACAGCCTGACCTTTCCACTATGTCAATCATTCTCGCCTTCACCCACGAATAATCCCTCTCATGCCCAACTGGTATGTCTACTATGCTCTTATCGAATGGATAGACTATTCTCAGATAGTCATTTAATGCCATTTCGTAGATTTCATCTACATCAGTCATTGACAGATGAGGAAACTTCAACGCTATGCTGATTTTAACTGTGGTCTCGTTCATATCAGTCCTCCGTCAGAATTGGGAAGGGGTTTCCCCCTTTCCCTATCTGCAATTCAGGTTACGCTCCTACTGTCAGTATATACATCTGATATATGTCAGCAGGGCATGGGAAAGCGATAGCCGAAGCCTTAGTCCATGTTGCTACTGGGTCAGGTGTGGAATACTGTGTAACTGCTACAAATCCTTCAAGCCTGTCTATGATTCCTGCATCTTCTTCTGGCGTGTATGTAAGGAATGTTCTTCCCAATACCTCGTCAGTTGTAAGGAATGTCACGACATCTTCATTTAAGAAATAGTATTCGGTGTCATTCAATGCTGAAAGCCTGTATGAGCCGTCATATACGATTATCTCGATTCCCAACTGCTGTAAGATGTACTCCTTTACGAATTTTACAGATGCTATTACTCCTAATGTAGCGGCTAAAGAGTTCAATCCTGTATTCTTCTGCAAATATCCCATTATCTTAGATGTCATTACTGCTCTGACTATCTTGTTCTTAGCCCTTGTCTGTATGTCTACTAAGTCCGCTAAGATGTTAGTTGCAGGATTAGACCATCCTTTTACAGCCATTCTGTGGGTTGCAGGTAAGCCGTAATCGACTACTTTAGCCACATTGTTCTCTGCAATGGTGAGTTTCGCTGTTGAAAGAACTTCGCAAGCCATAGCCTCTATTCTCGTGAGAACCCTTGATATAAGGTTAGCGGCGTCATCAAAAATCCTTCTTAATGCTTCCTGTTTGTCAGGATTCATCATTCCGTTAAGCAAGAGTTTCTTCAAGGCTTCACCCTGATTAAGTTTCTCTTTGATAAGGAATAGCTCGTAATTGACTTCGGTCAGATTAGGTCTGTCACCTATTCTTGCTTCTGTGTCAAGGGCGTGTATCAATGCCATAACAGGCACTTTCCCTTTTTCTGTGAGCTGTATAACTGCCAGCTTCATGTTCTCTGTCTTGACCATAGGGAAGAATCTCAATCCTATGAAGTCTTTTGTAGCTTCAAGATAATCGAAATCGTTACTGACTGCAACGAGTAATTCCTTATCTATCATTTCTAAATAATCAGCCATTTTAATTTACCCCCTTACGCTAATGTCGTTACGGTCGCTGTGACATAATCGCTATGTGTATAGTGAATATTATCAGCAAGAACCCTGACATTGTATGTTGCTACTGTCGCTACGGTGTAACCTGTGGCTGTTGTAACTGCGATTACCGCTTTGTTTACATCTGATACTTCGTAAGCGATAGCATATGTGTTGGAAGTCCATGTGAGGTCACCTTTGGCTACTGTGACTGTCACTGTCGCATGAGCTGTCATATCAGGCGAACCGAATGACGGTCTTGTAGTAGTGCCTTCTACAAAAGCATACAGCCCTCTTGCAGCGAGGTTAGTCGCTTCTGCGGTCACTGTCGCCGGTAGGTTGGCATCTACATAAGAGCCTCTTATCATCAATGATGCTTCCTTCTTCTCTTCTGTGATGTCGATATCATTCCAAAGCAGTCCTTTGCCTATTACCGCATCGTTTACGAATGTTCCTGATTTTACTATCTTCCTGCCATTTTCAGTAACATAAGTTGCGAATGTGGTATCTAAGGTGATTGTCTTTAGAACAATTCCGACTTCACTCCCTAACCAATTTGGTCTGTTTAAGTAAAGTGTACTCATGTTTATTGCTCCTTCTTAGTTAAAATGTTAGTTTCTTCTCGAAACTCGGTTTCTTCTGTTCCTGATAAGCCTTAAATTCAGAAACTTCTGGTTTTGTACCTTGCTTGATTTTCGTGTCCATATCTTTGGTCAAAGCAGTTTTTGTAAGTTCGGCTGTTTTCGCTTCCCTTTTCTCTACAAGTCTTGTAATCTCTGTCGCTAAGTCTGACATCTTTTCAGGCGGTACATTCGATGCTAAGGCTTCTATCACTCCTTTGTATTCGGATTCTTCCCACCCTTTCTTAGCGAATACGCCTTCTGCCTTCGTCTTGTTCAGGTCAAGCGTTACTGCCTTGTAGTCGTTCTTCAATGCTTCGATTTCAGACGCTTTAAGTTCCTCTTCCGTCATGCGTTCCTTTTCCTTGCGTTTGTACTCTGCGATTTCGGAAGCGGCCTTATCGAAATTCTCTTTAAGTTTCTTTTTCTCTGCTAATGCGAGTTCAAGTTCATGCTGTATCTTTTTTACATCAACAGGCTCGATTGCAGGTTCGCTTACAGGTTCAGTCGTTATTGGTTGTGTCATAGTTCATACTCCTGCGATTTAGGACTTCTCTGTCCGCCTTTCTAAAGGCAAATTTTTGCGGTTATAGACTTCTCTGTCTTTTTGAGATTTAAGGCTTCTCTGCCTATATTAATCATCAAGCGGTTATGCTTGGATTAGCCGTTTCATCTTCCTGCTTTTCAATGTTCTGTTCTTCTCTTATCTTCATGAGGTTTTCAGTCCACCTTGCAGAAACCGTCTTTACATCACCGAACAAAGGAACTGCCCTCAATATGTCTTCAAACGGCATTCCTACTTCGACAAGGTACTTAATTGACTGTGTTTTGCTCAATAAGTTATCAGTCATGTTTATGTTGTACTTTATATCCACCTGATTGGGTGAAACCTCGTTAAGTTTGTTCTTAGGATTGAGTTTCGCTATATCTATGAACCTTTTAAGTATCGCTCTGTCTGACTGCTCCATAGCGAGTATATCCCTTTTGATTATCGTGTATGCGTTAGTCCAGCCTCCGCCTAACAGCCTCGCTTCGCCTGTATCTCCACCTGATGTGACATTCGCACTCGCTAAAGGCACACCTACTATGTCATAACATCTTGTAAGTATCTGCTCTAAAAGAATGTTTATCTGCTCATGCTTTACTTCCATGCTTATCTTGTCTATCTTCGGATCACTGCTGCTGTATGTCGGAGGAAGCACTACTGCGCCTTTTTCAAGCATCTCAATGTATTTATCAGAGTTCTCAATCTCGCAGTTTATGAATACGAGGATCTGATTGACTACATCTACTATATTATCAATGGAATTTGAGATTATGGTGTTTATGTTGTTCAGCAAATCATAAACCATTTCTACAACGCCTATACGCCTTTGGTTGTATGAATGCTCTACCATAGGCAGATGATTGTAATAAGGGTTGCTTAACTTGTAAGTGCCTTGCACGATATTATACTTATTATCGAACACGCAAGTCCACCCATGAGCGAAAACCTTATAGAAATGCTTTGTGTTGCCTCTGTCATCAATCTCGTCATATCGGTTGAAGCAGAATAATGTTCCATCACCTTCCTGTCCGATATATGAGGAATACACCACAGCATTGTCCTGACTGTCTATGCACTCGTAAATGAAAGGCGAATCGTTGTCTATGTCATAGCCTTCTTCTTTAGTCTTGAATCTCGCTTTGCCTTCACCTACTTGGGTTATTATAGAGGTTCTTGGAACTATATAAGATGTCGCTATGCCTGTGGCATACATATTGTGTTTTATCTGCAAATCTTTTGAAAGGAAGTTAATGTCAGTCAGATACTTGTCAAGATATTTCAAATCATCAGTAAGCACATCTGCTTTCTGTGCGAACTCTCTCGGTTCGCCTAATATGAACCCTTCTTTGAATGCGACCAGAGCATAAGCATGGTTCATCTTGGTCTTGTTGTTATGCTCTTTCGCACTCTCGAATTTCCTCGTCTTATTATCAATAGGCTGAAACTCTCCATCAACATAATCAAGAAGATACTTGATTTTCCTTGCGTTCTGCGTATGTGTTGAAATTATGGTCGAGAAATGTTTAGAAACCAATTCTGGGGTAATCTGTTCTTCGGTGAAAGGGAGGGTCAGTTTCTTTATCCCTGCGTACTTGAAACTCATTTCATATCTACTGGTTGAGTATAGCATCTCTTTCCTTTCTAAATAAAAACAAGTGCCATAATGGTGTCATCAGCACTTGTCGTTTTACATTCCTGTCATCAGCAGAAACTTTTATTAAATTATTTTATGGGCTGTACCGAATATGAGATTTTTCTCTTGCATATAGGGCATATAAGTTTCTGATTCGCTTTCGCAAGGTCGAAATCAACCTCATAACCCTGCATAACCATTATTCTTAAATCGCCTATCTTGCATTTCGGACACTTCAAAATCTGCATAGTCAGCCCCTTCCGTATATAACTTATTATTATTTGGGTTAAGTGTCAACCCCCTTTGTTATTTATTCTTTTTAGGTTCGGTTTTCATTTCAAGGAATCTTTCAGGAAAATCCTTTTCAGGTATTATCTCGAATTTGCCTGACGGATACCTTATCAGATATGAGCCTAAATCAGCCTTATAAGCCTTGAACTCGGAAGGCTTCGCTATTATAAGCGTAGCTACATTCCCTGCCCTCATTACAGAACATATGAAGCTCGTCTTATCGAGAAGCCTTTCCATTTCCTTGATGTTTGCCCCATCCCATTGCGAAGCATACACCTGAACAGGCTTCATTGAGTATTTCTTAATCATTTTTCATCACCTCGTGTTTCTTGATTATCCTCTCCCAGAAATCATGGTAAAGCTCCCTTTCAATGTAGTCTGGGCTTGTGTAATTGTTCACTCTTACTTTGTTGTAATTCGCTATAAATTCTTCCTGCTTGATTTTAACTATGAACTGCTCGTATTTCTTATAGAATTGGTAAAGATGCTCGTCAATCTCGTCTATGAGTTCAGGTCTTGAAATAAAGCAGTTGTTCCAGTTACTGCCCTGCGAATCGAAATAGAATATCGCAACGAACTGTGCCAGAAGAGCCATCCAATGGTTATTCGGTATCTTGTCTAACAGGAAGTCCAATGTTATGTGCCTTGCCCTTATATAGTCCGTATGCCCTGTAAATGTTATCTCTTGGCTGTTCCTTCTCGATAAACTGTCCTTATTATAAGTCCATACGACTAAAGGCTCGTTTATGGTAACGGTCTTAGGCTCTAAAGCGAAGCATATGCCATTGAAATATGTATCTTCATTCACCTTGCACAACGGATTGAACCTTATGCCCCATTTGTCAAGGAAAGACTTGTTGTATATCTTGCCATGAAAGTGGGTTATGTCATTGCAGGATTCATATACATGCTGTCCTGTGCCTTGAACTATTTTCTCTGAATAGAACATCCCTTTATAGATGTCATAGTCAGGATAGTCTCTGAATACTTGGAAAACCCTGTTCAATGTGACGCAAGAGAATAAACAGTCATCACAGTCTATGAACATGAGGTATTTCCCTTTGGCTACATCTATACCCCTCTGCCTGTTCATTGCAACACCTGTGTTTATATGGCTTCTCACTCTCTTTATTTTGAGATTGTCGAACTGGTTAAGGAACTGGTCTGTTATGTAATCCCCACCGTCATCACAGAAGATTACCTCTAATTCCCTGAAATCTATGCCTTTCTGATTATTCAGCGAATCGAATAAAGGCTTTATGACTTCCCTTGTTTCCATATAATGCGGGATTATCACAGAAAGTTTGGTAGGTATTAGCTTATCCTTTATCGTGTTCATATTCGCCATATAAGCGACAGCGTACTTGTACATCCTGTCAGACAGGCTCTCTAAGAACTTGGGATTGTAATTAGGCAGGAAGAATTTAAGGTTTGCCCCTCCTGCGAAATGAAGTATCTTCAACTGTGATTCGTCAAAATCCTTATATCTGTCAAGATACGCTATGAACGCATTGTAATAAATAGGCAGATGAAGATGTGGCTGGTCAATCCAACCGAAATAATACTCGTCTATTATCGACTGGTCTGAATAGATGTCTCTGATAGTTCCGTTTTTAGGAAGTGAAGCGTGCTTGTCAATATTCTTCATCATTTCCTTGAACACGAGTTTGTCAGGAACTATGACCATAACTCCTGCGTTTATCTCTGTGAACCCTTCCCATTCAGGAATTTTCAGTATCTTGGCAGAATCCCTTACGCATGACATATGAGGCTTGTCAAACAGTTCGTCTATGTTCTGTATAACCATTATGTCGCTGTCAAGATAGACTATCTTTGAATATTCCGTCATGTCGAATATCCAAAGCTTCTGGAATATCGTGTTCCAAATACCTACCCCCCTCTCTGCGTTCCTCTTCTTAATCACATCAGGAATGGGTATTATCGGCTTATGTATATACTCTATGCCGTTCTTCTCCAACACATCTAACGCTTCCTGTGAGATTGTCTCGTCCACTATGCACTTCAACGGGTATTTACACCCTACCCTTTCGAGATTATGCTTTAGATACACTACCCCGTTCGTGTAATCATCAGTACACAGCAATGTCATATAAACCTGATTATCCATCAATATTTCCTCCTTCTTATATCTAAAATCTGCACTTTCGGCAGACTTCGGGTTTCCATTACATATTTCTCGCAATACATGGCAAGGCAGTCAGGGGCATCGTCATAATCCACTTTCACTTTGTATGAGTATGAAGTTATGTGCCTCATTGCAGTTCCCATCTGTGAATTAGGCGAATACATTCCCTGAACTGGGAATTTCACATTATTCAGTATCGCCGCTTCCATATCATAAATCTTGTCCTCTTTCTTCTTGGTCGAATAGACTTCCGATATTTCGCAGAATGACACTCCTTTAGCCTGCAACATCATAAGTATAGTCCTCTTTAATGATGTGTCGGTGTTCCTCTCTATGTGGAGTTTAGTTATCCTGTGGTTTATTATCTTCTCTATGAAGAAAGGGTACATATCATCCATAGGTCGCATCTCATACACACAGTCTACAAGGTAATGCTTATAGAGATTGCCTATCGGCACTTTTTTGAATATGAGCATGGTAACATAGTTCTTGCCAGTCCTTGCAGGGTCTATACAAGCCCAGCAAGTGTCTGAATCCTCGTGGGGTATGACATCGTATGTGTCGAGTTTGTTATATGCGAAAGGAGTGCCTTCGGGTGGCAAGGGGTTCTGCTGATCCATTGCTGCGAATGTCACAGGGTCTTTATCCCTGTCTAATCTCGCCTGCTTTGTGGGCGATTTTACAGGATGTGTCGCTTCGTCAGTATCGTAATCAAGTTTAGGTATCTTCACGAATACGGATTCGCCGCCTTCTTTCAGTTCATCACATTCGGCGACTTCCACATACTTATGCGTAATCTTATTACCCTCTCTGCCTGCACCGAATACCCCTCTTAGATATGAAAGTATGTCATTTACCGAATAACTCGTACCGCTTGCGATTATCCTGAACTTGTCAAGGTAATAATTCCTCTTCTTCCATATGTCATTGAATCTCATTATATCCTTCTCATGCTCCCTCATATTCCCTGCATCTTCCCTTTGGGTTATATCGTCTATAAAAAGGAATTTGGCTCTTGCACCTGTTATGGCTGTCTCCTTTGAAGCGACAAGCACATTGACAGGCTTCTTAGAGCCTTTTATTTTCAGCTGACCTGATGATTTCTTCATAGTCTCGAACATCAATTCTTCCGAGCAGGAGAATTGCTCGTAATATGGAAAAACCTTAGCATATCTCCTTGAAGTCATATAATCAACAAGCGAGTTCATGCAGGGTGTTATATTTGTCTTGTTTCCGAACATTTTGATTATATCATCATCTATGTTCACCCCTAATATGAATGAAATCATTACTATGTCGGAGTACGAATTATGCGAAACTATATCATTTGCGATAAAATTATGGTCTCCGTCTACTTCTATATCAATCATGTCTACTATATCAGAATCCTCTTGTATGGTCTTTATCTTATCCCATAAGAAGTCTTTATCTGCACTTAATTTATAGAGACAATCATCAGTGATTAATTTGTCTGCCCTTACATAACCTCTCTGCGTGTATAGCCTATGTTCTGGGCTGATTACGATTTCTAATCCACCCCTTGTCTGTATTTTTATTTGAGGCTTCTTGCTTTTCCATATGTTAGTGACATTGTTTAAGACAAGTTCTCTGTCTCTCATGGAATATACCTTATCCCCTATTTTTATATCAGACAGATTTCTTCTTCCTTTGTCTGTATATACATTAGTGTCGGGAAGTAGGCATTTGCCAAAACCAGTCGGCATCTGCTTCATAAGGAACTGCACTGTTCCGTCAAGTATCATCCTGTTGGCATGAAACCATAATCCGTCAAACAGGGTTCCTGCGTTGTGCCAGTCCTGCTCGTCTAAAGGCTTGTCCTCTTCCATGAATAACGCAAGATGCTTTAATGACCTGAAAGCGATAAGGGCATAGATATCGTCTCTGATATCCATACACCTCTTCATCTCTTCCTGCATATCGTCTGGTATCTGTGCGAGACCGTACTTCATATTGCCTATCTTATCTATTCGCTTCTTGTTGTGCAGTATCTTGGCTTCGATAAGGGGTAATAGCACCGAATGGCTGAATTTCACATAATCCCTTATCTTGGCTTCCGCTTCTGGGGTGCTTAATGAGTTAAGGTATTCGTGTATCTCGAATTTAAGCATTTTAGCCATATCGGAAACTAACTCTACCATAGATTCTGACATATCGCAGTCCTTGTGCATCTTCTCTGCGACCTGCGAATATTCACCTATTACTTTAGCCATGCTCTCTTTAGCCATTACGCCCCCTGTTATAAATTCATTACAACTTGATTATCTACTTTCTTCACTTTTCTGTATGAAGATTCGTCAATATCAATTCTTAACTGGTTATGGCTTAATCTCGCATCTTCTATACGCTTTTCAGCCATTTCGCAGTATTCCTTGTTTATCTCAAACCCTATAAAGTTTCTCTTGTTTTTGACGCACGCTTCGGCAACAGTTCCAGAACCCATAAAGCAGTCAAGAATTAAGTCGCCTTTATTGCTGTGTATAGACATAAGATGCTCGATAAGGTCTAAAGGCTTCTCTGTAGGGTGTTCTGTAAGACCATATCCACTCTTATTCCCTGTTTCATAGAAATTGTGCATTTCACATTGTCTTTTGAAGTTGAATGTCTTAAAACTGCCTTTGCTTCCAATCCATATAAACTCACACGCCGATAGATAGTTCACTTTTCTAAATGACGGAACAGGATTAGTCTTATGCCATGATATTATAGTCCTTGTCCTCACCCCGTACTCTTTAGCAGTCCACCCTAAATAACTTATATCCTCTTTATTGTAGAAAGATATTATAGTTCCATCTTTTTTAAGAACTCTGCAACACTCTTTAAGCCATTCCTTAGTAAAATCAAGAAATTCTTGCCTTTCCATATTATCCCATTCACCGAAATCATAATTCAAATCCTTTTTCCTTCTCATGATTGGGCTGTTTAATTTGCTTCTATCTCTTTTATCATTAAGTTTGGAAATATTATAAGGAGGGTCTGTCATTATCAGGTCGACACTTTCATCTGCCATGCCCTTTAACCCCTCAATGCAATCCATATTATATATTTTGTTTATCTCTAAAGCCATTACGCCCCCCTTAGTTTGACCTTCTCTGACCTTTGATTATTCCCTGTTATTAGAATAACACAAATATGTGTTTCCTAAAAGTTCATCATGAATAATCTTATAAATTCCTTTGCCTTGTGGGAAATTCGCCTGAAATACCACATTAATGTCATTTATAACCCTTTCTCCATTGAGCAATCTCAATGCCGTTCTGACTGACTTCATTGTGGGTACGATTTCATCAAATAATCCGTACTTTATATGGTGGTATTGACCTTCCTGATATGCTACTTCCCTTATAGTATCAGGAAAGTCTTTACTCGCCACTCTGTTCAGCAATACTTCCCCCACGCACATTCTGATATATTCGTCAAGCCAGTTCATTCCTGCCTCTGCCTCGATTATCTTGGATAAGATTTCCAAATCCTCATATGTGAACTTGTTCCCCCCATATAGATTTACCTTCTTATTCCTCTTGACCATATACACTTCGCCCATCTTCTCGTCCTGATTCACCACGCATTCAGCCATAAGCTCTGAATAGTCCTTGCTTACATCAAATGCCTTTGCATCAATGGGTATCAGTATAAGGATTAACAGAATGATTATCTTTAGTTTCATTCCTTTACCTCCTCTAATATAATGTGAACATCACATAGTGGTCTTTAATTTGCGTTATCATGAACCACTCGTAATAAATCTTGCCGTCATCTTTGTCATCCCATGTGACATCAACGAAATAGCCTATCTCATTTACTGTGATCAAGTTCCACGCATGAAGTCCGTCTCCTGCCGTGCCTATACAGACATTGCAAGGGATTTCAAGATGTGCAAGGATTTCATAGTAAGCCAACACATAACCCTGGCACACAGCTTTACCCTCGATTAATGCTCCGTATGATGTATAGCAGTTATCAGTAAACCCATACTTCACATTCCTTATCAGCCAATCATGCGTCATTCTCGCTTTCTCATACTCGCATAGATTGATATACTGTTCTGCCACTTGATGAGCTTTATAATCCGTAATCGCTTCTCTGTCTGCGTTTACAGGTATGGATATGAGCATTAACAGAATCAATATAAATGCGAGTTTCTTCATGTGTTCGCCTCCCTCAATAATGCGATTGTCAAGTCCTCTTCAAGATAATCCCCGTCTAAAGGCTTGGCGCACCTGTCATTGATTGCGTGCCATTCCTCCACGATAAGGTCATAATAGAAAAATCTGGCTTTGCCCTCTTTAGCCATAGTGGTGTTTATATGCCCCGTCACCCCTATCATCCTGCCCTTATAGAAGAATTTGGCTATCTGCGTTGCGTTTATGCCGTATGCCACGCAGTTGAAGAAGTCAGCCTCGTTATTCTTTGCGAACCTTCTCGGAACTACCACCGAGAACTTGCACGCCTGATTGCCGTTCTTCGTCTTCACCGCTAACGGGTTCTGAACCATGTAGCCGAGTATCTGGATCTTGTTCATCCTTCCACCCTTTCATTGTTTCGTGGTATTCCCATGTCATTCCTTTTTTCCTTGTAACGCCTTTGAGCATATCCGCCTTCCTTCCTCTTCATGGAACACATAGCCCTGAAATCCCTCTTGTTCTTGCCCTGCATTGAAGCCAGTTCCTCCATGATTATTACGCTTTCAGCCAATAGGTCTAAATCATCAGATGACATATAATCTGCCACCATTCCTATAAGGCTTGATTTCAACGCTTCCCTGAAAGATGCGTCATCCTTTATGATTATCTCGTTTTCCTGCTTTATGTCTTTGTCTTTTATAAGTGGCATCTGCTTTCCCTCTTTTCCTTTAATTTCATATCAGTTAATCCATTTTATTACAGTTTCGCCTTTATAACCCTTTTCCCATACATACCACGCATACGCCGTAGCACTTCCTCCACCTTTAATCATTTCCTCGAAATCGCCGTTCTTAGCACATAAAATCCTCGAACTCGAAACATACAGTGTCTTTAACGGCATTTCAAGCCACATCTTCTTCCTTGCCTTACCCTCTAAATGGAGCAGTTTCATAAACATTGCGACCTTGAAGCCTTTTGCTACAAGGTTATATGCTTTCTCGCAGAAGTCCTGAACATATTTGTATGGCGGATTTGTGATTATATTATCGCCTAATGCCTTATCGCATAAAAGGAAGTCAACCCCTGTTTCGCCATACCCTCTATCTACTAAATCCGTGCTGATTACATCGTAGCCATTCTTGATTAGCCTTTCTGACAAGTGTCCACCACCGCAGGCACATTCCCATATCGAGCCTTCAAACTTCTCGTTTTCCAACAATATGTCTATCGCCTTAGGGTCGGTCGCATAGTAATCGTTAGCCTGCCTTTCCTTTTCCGTATGGTTGCTCGCCCCCATTGTGCCGAATACGCTTCTCTGATTTCCTACCCAGTCCTTTGTCATATCTTCTCCACCATATCTATTGGAACTAATCTCTTGCGGTTATCACCGTAATAGACGACTGCGAATTCCTTAGGAAGATGTATAAAATGTATTTCGGTTATCGTGGACTTCCTCGTAAAGCCGACACACAGCCCAGTAAAAGCCTTGCTCTTGATTTCATATCTTTCATAACAGAAATCGTTTTCTTTATTGAATCTTGCTTTCCCCACCTCTCTTTTAAGATGGTTTCTCGTCTTGATATAGCCATAACATCTTACCTTATCGCCGTAATTTATCCCTTCAGCCATTTCAGTCCTCCATTAATTCATATAGTTCCTGCATAGCCTTGTATGTCTCGAACATCAGGTCGCATGCCTTCTTCATCTTCGACTTTATGTCCGACCGCTCCTCACACCATTCAGGCTTGACCACATACCCTTGCGCTACGCCGATTCTCTCTGACAGCACATTCACTTCTATATCCTTTACCTCTATCACAGTCTGAAAGCCGTCATCCTTCATCTTTTCAGCCTTGAATATATATCTCTTGCCTTTCTCGAATTTATCAGCCATTTTCCCTCTCCTCGAAATGCACGCAACCGAAATTCTCGCCGACACAGAAAACCGCATCATACTGCTCGAAGTCCTCATATATCAGCATATCATCTTCCAACGGCAGATGCTCGTTACCCGTATATACGAATTTATCGCAAGAGCAAGTTCCGAAATTCTTGCCCTTAACCCTATCTGTCTTTGTGTAATACTTGCAGTCCTTACATAATCCCATTCTTATCCCTCCTTTTTCCCTTTCTTAATACATAATATCATATCGTATCACAAATATCAACATATTCTTTCACTGCTCTTCGCCGAATATATCGGAAATACCTAACTGACCCCAACCTACCCTGTTCTGCTCTAACCTTCTCTCTATAAGCTCGCAGTATTCTGGGTTCAATTCAAACCCTATATAATTCCTTCTGTTCCTTAATGCTACAAGGGCGGTAGTTCCCGCTCCCATGAAAGGATCTAAAACCACCCCTTCTTTCGGGCATCCCGCTAATATGCAGGGCGTTATCAGTTCCTCTGGGAATGTGGCGAAATGGCTTTCCTTAAATGGCTTAGTAGTCACTACCCACACATCACGCTTATTTCGCATTGGCCGATAATCATATGCGTTACCTGATTTTGTTCTGTTAAAAATGTCAGGATTTTCGGTATATTTCTTACCACCATATCTTGGCACAACTGCTTTCATGTTGCCATTGGTTTTCCCTGGCACTCTATCGCTTCCATTTTGCAGTTCGATATTCTGTTCCAATCTGTTTGTGGTAGATTCTGAGACAGGCTCTGCGACAGGCTCTGCGATAGATTCTGCATTAAAATAATAGTGTTGGGATTTCGACAGCAGGAATATGTACTCGTGCGATTTGGTGCATCTGTCAGTAACGCTTTCAGGCATGGGGTTCGGCTTATGCCATATTATGTCCTGCCTTAAATACCACCCGTCAGCCCTTAACGCAAAGGCGACCATCCAGGGGATTCCCACGAGGTCTTTATTTTTAATGTCCTTATAATTCCCTTTAGCATTAGGCATAGTTTTCCCACAATGTGTTCCCTTATGGCATTTTTGAATATTACCAGAGTGTTCATTTAATGAAGATCCTCGCCATCCACCACCCCAGTAACTGTCACCAAGATTAAGCCATAAAGTACCCTCTTTTTTTAATACCCTTTTAACTTCTCTAAATAAGACAACTAATTTCTCAACATACTGCTCTGGCGTTTCTTCAAGTCCTATTTGTCCGTCTATGCCATAATCTCTTAATCCCCAATAAGGTGGTGAGGTCACGCAACAGTCCACGCTCTCATCTTCCATCAGCCTTAACCCCTCTATGCAGTCATAATTATATACTTTGTTTATTTCCAATCTTAGACCTCCTTTAATCCTCATTAATAATATCATATCGTATCATTGGTGTCAACAGATTATTTGTCGCATATTGAGAGGACATAGCAAGGATGGATAGTAAAGTTTAATTTAGTATTGAGGGTGAGGTAACCCCGCGCCTTCCAGGTAAAACGATAAAATAGGGGTACGGTATGCCTTATTTAGGGGCTATTATTGGTTGGTAGTGATGTTATATTACTTTATAATAAAAGTGTCTAAAATTAGGTTATCCGGCTTTGTATTGGCAATAGAACGGTTCAATAGATTTACGGCTATTTTGCCGGATAAAATCCCACAAACGAACCTTTAAGGGATATCAAGCAAACCAACGATAACAAACCTTGAATTTTGGCTATATGCCAAGGCTTTTATATTGAAGGTCAAAGATGGTCAAAGCCAAATTAAAAGCTAAAATCTGCAGTTATCATATAGATACTCATCAATATGTTTTTTAATCAATTAGTGTGATGAACCGGTTAATAAATGAAGTTATAGTTATTCTATATCTGTTAAAAGTATAATAACAATGGACTATACGGATTATATATCCATATGGATATTAT
>Ga0208824_1001448_pt1 | contig 20970 bp, 18 predicted proteins | sample AD_JPNTR3_MetaG_FD_184447 | JGI IMG/M metagenome (GOLD analysis project Ga0208824, IMG submission 184447) | Active sludge microbial communities of municipal wastewater-treating anaerobic digesters from Japan - AD_JPNTR3_MetaG (SPAdes) (version 2) | ecosystem: Engineered > Bioreactor > Anaerobic...
ATAACTTTTCTTTCAAACAGACTGATCAGCAATAAAATACCGGTGCGGTAGCTGGTGGAGAACAATTCATTAGTTAAAAAGAAAGATTCGGCGTACTGGCGGACTTCTGTTTCCGCACGGTGGCTTGTCAGAAAAAAACGCGCAAACCGGGGAAAATAAACTGAAAAAAGCGCGGCGGTAATGCCAATGATTAATATAAATACTATGGAAACAAGAACAGTAGTGGAAGAACAACGTCCCGACCACAGCAAATTAAACGCATAAATAAAAAGGCCGGTCATCGAAACGGCCAGCGCAAAAACCTTCCAGGGGATTTCAGCGTAAGAATCGCTGCGTCCGACAACCGCGAGCACAATTTGCGCGCCTGTATTTTTTTCCACTTCGGCAATGCGCTTCTCCAGCGACTTGCTTTCCTTGTCCGTTAATATTCTCTTCATAATGATATACGACAGAAGTATAAGCAAAACAATATCTTGTGTCAATAAAATCATGACTAATACTCTTACTTCCGCGCAACCATGATATCCCATATTTCTTGAAAATATTTTCCCCAATGTTGTTGTTTTATGCTACATTACTAGCGATAATAGTTAAATCAATTCAGCTGATTGCTTACGTTTAAGCTGATTTTTCGTTATGCTGTAGGAAACAATATGCCGATATTCTCAGAAACTTGTTTCAAACCGGGTGGTATTCAGTCCAATCAACGCAGTTGCCATGATTCAGAAGATAAATAACAGAATATATATTTTTTTCACTGAAGAAGGATACGGTAAATCTAACGCTGTACTCATCGATGATGACATACGTGTCATGATCGACAGCGGCGCGGGAAAAATTACCGAACAGGCCAGGCCGGAAGATGTCGATATCCTCATCAATTCCCACTGTCACCTTGACCATGTGTGGGACAATGACCTTTTTGTCAATGCCCGAATTATTACTCATCCCCTGGAACAGGAGAATTTTAGAGACCATAAAAAGATCGCTCCCATCGAGAACTGGGAGAAGTACATGCAAGGGGAGGATCCGGCACAGCAGTTTGTTCATCTGAAACCTTCATTTCTAGAAGAATGGCGCGTCGACGGAACAATTGACGAAGGTGACATTATAAACGCCGGAAAAACAAAAATTTACGTAATGCATATGCCCGGCCACACTTCAGGTCACCTTACGTTCTTTTTCCCGGACGAAGGCCTCCTTTTTTGCGGAGACATATGCCTTACAAAGGTTGGGCCATGGTACGGCGATAATTCCACGCCTTTGGATTACTTCATTGCTTCCATAAACAGAATCATCGATATGAAGCCGGACAAGGTCGTTTCAGGGCACAACAAGGAGGTTTTGACAACGCCCCATATCCGCGAAGCATTCAGCGAGTATAGAGAACGCATCTACAAGCGGGACAAAAGGATTCTCGCCGCGCTCAGAAAAAGACACTGCACGATTGACGAACTGGCGGCAAAAAAGCTCATCTACCCCGCGCATCCCAACATTTTTGTTATTTACTGGGAGAAGGCTATGATCGCGAAGCATTTGGACAGACTGATGAAGAACAATGAAGTTGCAGTCGATGACAAAGGGATGTACTACGCTACGTAAGATACTCTGTGCGCCGAATAATCAAAAGACGAAGCGGAGTGCTCGTATTTCAGATCAACTTTGCAGCTCGTCCTTCAAGTAATAATCGTCGCTTTCGTACTTTTCATAATCAATTTGTTATCAGTCCAATATTTGTCGGTATCGGTTAAATTACTTTACCTTTTATCATCAATATTGTTTATAAAATGTTGCCGTGTTATACAGTGTACATTAAAATGGCGACGGCGGTTTTTGCCACCTGGTGAAGACAGCTTAAAAAAGCGAACTGCATTTGGAAAAATACACTCTGCTGCAAAACATACTTTTGGGACTAAGCTTGGCCGCGCCGATCGGGCCGGTTAATCTGGAAATCATCAAACGTGGTTTGAAATCAGGATTCAAGCAGGCTTTCCTTACCGGCGCGGGAGCGATGAGCGCTGATGCCACTTACCTGACGCTGATTTTTTTCGGTCTGATCTCTTTTTTAAATATTCCTTTGATGAAGATATTTTTGGGCGTCGCGGGAAGCATTGTTTTGGTTTATCTAGGGGCAACAAGCATAAAGGAATATTGCGGTAAATCTTTGGCCAATACAAAACAGCCGCACCGCCTGTTTAAAAACTCTTACACGGCGGGTTATGTGCTGGCATTTTTCTCTCCGATGACAATCGTTTGGTGGACGGGCGTCTTCGGCGCACTGTTGGCGGGGCAAGCAACTCCTGCCACCAGTATGAACGCTTTTCTCTCCTGCCTTTCCATTTTACTGGGATGTTTTTTATGGGTTTTATTTTTATCGGCCGCGCTGCACTGGGGGAAAAAAATCATCGCCGAAAAAGTTATACGCTTTATATCACTGATTGCCGGAATATTTCTGGTAGGATTCGGCTTTTACTTTTTGTGCCGGGCAATCTTTCTGCAACTGGAACTTTGACTAAAATCCAGCTTTATCTTTTTTCTTTCCGGAAATTTTGTTTTTTAAAACATAAAACGGCAGAAGGATAATAAAAGATATAACCTCCCAAGAAAGCGCCATTTTCACTGCCTTGCACGCATCTTCTACGGTAAGAATCATATCCATCTGCATTGTGCCCAAAGCTTTCCCGTCCATGACTAACTTATCCCCGACACGTTTGACGGAATAAACCGACGCCGCCTCGTCTCCGTTTTCATTTCTAATTGTGACAACATTTTTCATATATTTATTTTCGGATTTCACCCTTCTATAAACTTCTTAACACGGTAACTGGCTGTTCATAACCCGTCCCCGTATAATGTGTTATTTTATCAGCAGGGAAAAAATATTACAACTATTCTCTCCCTGCCATTTATTCCCGATTCATATTCTCCCGGCCTAAGTTTTTTACCCAGGATGTTAATGATTATCTGGCAATCGTTTTCTTAAAATCAATCCCCAGCTCTTCCATAACAACCTTGGCGGCCGCTCTTCCACCTCCTGTAATACCAACTCCCGGATGAGTGCTGGCGCCACAAAGATAGAGTTTCTGAATGGGCGTTTTATACTGCCCCCAGCCAGGGAGTGGTCGGTTGCCGAATAATTGGCTCAAAAATGAACCTATATGACCAATATCACCTTCAACAAGCGCGGGGTTCATCCGTTCATAATCCAGCGGACTGAATATCCGCCTGCTAATAATATTGCTGGAGTCCAAATTAGTGCAACGCTTACTGAGTGTCTCCAGAACATCATCGGCAATTTTTTCTTTTACTTTATCCCAGGCAGCAGCCCCGCCATCACGCAAATGGTACGGCTCATAGTGGTACAGGTAAAGCGTGTGCTTCCCGGCAGGCGCGCGGGTAGGATCAATTCTGGTAGCGAGACCTACAACGGGCATACCGCCGTTTGGCACACCATAGGAATAATCATCAAATGACCTCAGCAGTTCTTCACCGAACGGAGCAATTTCAACAAAGGGTACTTTATTAGTGTCTCCACCCGCTTTAAAATTAGGAGCTTCGTTCAGATCAATGAATTGTGACAGAGGGGCAAAAGAAGCCGGTTTTATCTTCCTTATCTTATCTTGAAAAACCGAAGAGATTTCTTGGTCACTAAGCATCTGCAGGAAAAGTTGTTTGACATTGACATTGGAAACAACAGCTTTTTTTGCAGCGATCTCTTCACCGTTTTTAAGAATAACACCCGTAGCAGTGCCATTCTTTACGATGACTTTTTCAACAGCTGAGTTAAGTTTAATTGTGCCACCATTATCTTTTATACAGGCCGCCAAGGTCTCACTTAATGCGCCGGACCCCCCGACAGGCATGGCAAAACCCCAGGTATGAAAAAGAGGCCAGCCTGCTGCGTATAACCCTGTCCCTTTCTCGCGCGGCCCAACCATTTCTTCAGAAGACCATCGGACAAAGGCGCTTTTCATCTGCTTGCTTTCAAACCATTCTTCAGCAATATCATGAACGCTGGAGAAGATAAAACGAATGTATTCCCGTCCTTCCTCGCTGGAATCAAGGAAAGACATCATGGCGCCGAAACGGGGCGGCGCGGTAAACATGCCTATTCCTATCGGTGCCGTTATTTTTTTCATATAATCGCAGAACCTGAGATATGCATCGGCATCTTTGACGGAAAATTGTTTGATAGATTCGTACATTTTCTGGATATCTTTGTATATAACAAGAGCGGTGTCATCGCTAAACACAATGGCACCGGGGATATCAGGGGAAATATACTTAAGGCCATATTTCGCCTTCAGTCCCAATTCATCCTGATGTAACATCGGGCTGGCTTGAATGGTCACATGCATAATCCCCGCGATATCATGCTTAAACCCCGGCGTATTAATTTCCCGCGTAACCACACATCCGCCCACCATATCCTGCAATTCCACCACGCAAACATTTACCTTGGCTTTGGCCAAATACGCAGCAACAATAAGTCCGTTATGGCCACCGCCAATAATTACTACATCATATTTTTCCATGATTTTTCCTCCTGGTTCCTTTATATTCTAATTACGAAACTGTGAATCTTCTCTCAAGAACAGTACCGATCTTTCAAACTGCCCCTCAGGACTTGAGCAAAGATTAATCTTTCTCGGTCTCTTATTGAGATTCCCGGGTTAACATAAACCCTAAGATTTACTCATGGCAAACCCGCCATCTATGGAAATATTCTCTCCCGTTATATGGCCCGACGCTTCCGAAGCCAAGAAAATGGCCGCGCCTACCACATCACCTGTTTGCCCAACTTTCCTCAGAGGTGTATTTTTCAGAAGCACGGCGGTCATTTTTTCATCGCTGAGCGTCTGATTCATCATGTCTGTCTTAAGCATTCCAGGTGATATGCAGTTCACTCTGATGTTGTAGCGAGACCATTCCAGCGCAACATTTCTTGTAAATTGGATGATACCCGCTTTGGCAACGCTGTAGGGGCACGTAAAATATGTTCCTATGGTTCCCAGTACAGAAGAAATATTAATAATATTGCCTCTGCTTTTTTGAATCATTTCCTTGCCGACATATTTGGTGCAGAGAAGGGTCCCGTTGAGATTTGTTCTGAAAACATCCATCCACTCGGACTCTTCAATATCCTTAAACAGCTTCTGGGGACCTGAGATTCCCGCATTATTGACCAAAATGTCTATTCTGCCGAATTCATTCATGCTCTTTTCGACCACATTCATGACCTCGACAGCCTTGCCTATATCGGCGACCACGGGAAGAGCCTTACGACCCTTGCTGCGAATCTCTTCACAAAGACTTTTGAGCAATTCTTCATTTCTGCTCACAGCTATGATGTCCGCACCGGCCTCGCTAAACGCAATACATACATCCCTGCCCAGACCTCTACTGGCGCCGGTTACCAAAGCAATTTTATTTTCCAGAGAAAATATTTTATTCATGCGCCTATGCCTTTCCTAAAAACTATAAATTTTTCTTATTTCCATCCATTTAATTTATGCTTTTAGACAAAAATTAAACTTTTGGACAAATCTGCCGAAGAAGTCCTGAATTAAAATAACATGGCTCTTTATGATATTATTTTCTTAGAACAACTTTTTTACATTCCCAGATAGGTTTTCCTCATTAACTCGTCAGCCATGAGCTCCTTCGAGGTGCCTTCGGCCACCAGTTTTCCTCGAGAAATAACATAATTTCGCTCGGAAAGATCAAACGCGAAGCTCACATCTTGTTCGACAAGCAGAATAGTTATTCCCATCTCGTTTACGCTTTTGATACGATCGAATAAGTCCGCCTTGACTTTAGGTGCCAAACCAACAGACGGTTCGTCAATCAAAAGTAACTTTAAATCGGCCATGAGAGAACGCGCTATGGCGAGCATCGTAATTTCCCCACCGGAGAGAGTTCCGGAAACTTGATCTTTACGCTTCTCTAATATGGGAAACAGCCTAAAACATTTCTCGATATTTTCCCTCATATTCTTTTGATTGAGTACTGCGCCGGCCTTAAGATTTTCTATAACCGTCATCTCCCGAAACGGTTTCCCTCTTTCGGGACACAAAATCAATCCTCGTTTGGCGATTTCATGCGCCGGAAGACTAATCAATTCTTCTCCATTAAATTTTACGCTTCCTTTCAAGGTAATTTTCCCAAGTCTTGTGCCCTTGAGAGTATCAATTTGCCATTGGATTAAACCAGCCATGGCCTTTAAACACGTGCTTTTCCCTGCGCCGTTAGGCCCAACCATTGCCGCAAATTCTCCTTTGTTCACGTATAGGCTAACGTCATTCAGCACAACGGCGGTATCATAATAAACACTGAGGTTCTTAACTTCAAGATACAAGTTGCCCTTCCTCCTTTCCGATATATGCCTTGACAACTTCCCGGTTCCTCACAATTTCTTCGGGGGTGCCCACGGCGATGATCCTACCCAGATCAATGACAATCACCCGGTCTACAATTTTCATAAGGTCGGCCAGTTTGTGTTCGACAATAAGCATGCTTGGTCCTTCGCTGTGCAAACGGCCGAAACGTCCTCCCTTATGCAATCGCCTGAGTGACTTGGCGATAAGAGTAGTCTCCGCTTGGTTCAAGCCACCAAAGGGCTCATCAAGTAAAAGCAACTCCGGTTCGGTAGCAATAGCTCTGGCCAATTCCAGTCGCTTGAGGTCACCGTGAGACAGTACCGACGCGCTCTCCAAAGCCAAGTCCGCAATACCGCAAAACTCCAGCGCGTCCCTAGCTCTAAGCTCAACAGATTTCACCCAATCTCCCGTACGCCTGATTCGCGGACAAAGACACGACACCATGGCGTTGGAAATAACCGGAAGTCTCCGGAAAGGTTTAACAATCTGGGCGGTCGATGCAATTCCCATATTGACAATATCCGAAATGGGCAATCCCGTAATATCGCGACCTTTAAATTTGACGGTGCCGTAAGTAGGCTTGAGAACACTTGTAATAATTCGAATAAGTGTAGATTTGCCGGCACCGTTAGGACCGATTAGACCAACCATCTCATCATCGCCAATATCGAAAGTAATATCGCTGAGGGCACTCAAACCTCCAAAATTTTTACCTACGTCTTCAACTCTAAGCAACGGTGTTCCCATGTCTATAACTCCTGTCCTTCTTTAAGTTCTCTTCTCGACACCTTTCCCACGTCAGTCTTGGGAATTTCACCGACAAATTCAACAATTTTCGGGACCTTATATGGCGCCAAATTTTTTCTACAGTAATCCATAATATCTTGCTCCGAAATCATACCTCGCGCTTCGGATTCCAGTACCACAAAAGCCTTGACCAGTTGGCCTACCTTAACATCCGGAACACCAACGACCCCTGCTTCCTTAATCTTCGGGTTAGTCTTAAGAACTTCTTCCACTTCCCGGGCATATACTCGTAAGCCTTTATACTTAATAAGATCACGCTTCCTGTCATAAATATAGAAATATCCGTCCTCTTCCATTCTTCCCAAATCACCGGTGCGCCACCATGTCTTGCCACCAAGGGTCACCTTACACTCAGCAGTGGCGCTGGGCTGTTTCCAGTAGCCAATGGTAACAGATGATCCAGAAACGGCAATTTCACCCATTTCTCCCACCGGTACAAATTCATCCTTTTCTGCATCCAAGATAGCTGCATCCAGATTGGGTAAAGGAATGCCGATGGACCCGATTTTATTTTTCCCCAAGGGGCTACCATGACTGAGACATGTCAGCTCGGTTAAACCATAGATATCGTGAAGTTCAGTCCCTGTCTTATCTTTCCAATCCACCGCTGTGCTTTCATTTAGGGTATCGGCGCCGCTGGTAATAATCTTAAGTTTCCGCCAATGCACTATTCTTGCTTTTTTATAATCCTTAAAAATCTCATATATTGCCGGTGTCCCTTGAAAAAACGTAGCGCCATGAAGCACACAGGAATGGAGGATATCATCAGGCTCAGGTGTCGTGAGAACTACAAGCTTATACCCCCGGAATACTCCCTGAAGAACCATGGTCTGCCCTCCGGCGTGATAAAAAGGCATGTACGCCACGAGGACCTCCTTTCCCGCCTCGATAAAAGGGTAGAAACTGAAATATTGCCAATTGTGAGAAATAAGATTGTGATGGGTAATCATAACACCTTTGGGGACACCCGTGGTCCCTCCTGTGAACGGGAGCGTAGCGACGTCTTCCATGACATTAATTTTCACAGAGGGTGGTTCCGGCGGATTTTCTTCTATGAGGTCCTTCATCATATGAAAATCCACGTTCTTGAGAGATGTTTTTGTCTGCGCTACCATTTTTTCATAATCTTTTCTGACGATGCTCTTCCCGAACATACGTTTCAACCTGGGAAGCGAATCAGTAATATTCGTCAGAATGATGTTTTTGAATAAAATACCCGTTCGTTCCACGTTTTGATAGAGGAAATCTTGACAAATCAAAGTTTGGGCACCTGAATCTTCAATTTGATGTTTGATTTCACTGGAAACATATACAGGACTGATTGGGGTTACAATGGCCCCCAGCTTAAGCACGGCAAAAAAGGCAATTATATGTTCCGGTGAGTTGAGGAGAAGAAAGGCCACCACGTCACCTTTCTTAACACCCATTTTGGAAAGGGCCGTGGCAAAACGATCCACTTTATCTCTCAATTCTTTGTATTTAATAGTTTTCCCATAAAAAACAATTGCATCTTGATTGGCCCAACGCTCCGTAGAGCGATCGAATGACTCACCCACGGTATCCATGGGAATATCCAGCTTGTGAGGAACTCCCGGAGGATAGTTTTTGAGCCACGGTTTTTCTTCGTACAACATTTAATCACGACCTCCTTGAGCTATGAAGATTGATCATCCAGGCGCAGCTGAGCATTACAGATCCGACAACGCTTGCGACGGGCGATATTGATTTCTTTGCAACGGGGACAGGTAATTTCGATTTTGTCCCTGATCCACACACCTATTCCCTCGGGCATGAAAAGTAATATTATAATAAGAACCGAAGCAAAAAGAACACCACGGATTTCGTCACCCAAGGGAAAAAATCGAAGAACCTCCATAAACGGAAACAGTGTATATACCCCCACCACGGCTCCGTAGATAGTACCCATGCCCCCAAAAATTGCCCACAGTACGGCTTGGAATGAAAAAGTCAATTCCAGAGTAGATGGTCCCATGATTTTGAGAAAATGGGCGTACATACCACCTGCTATCCCCGCGAAGAAAGCGCTCACCGAATAAGCCAGCAATTTGTACCTGACCGTGTTGATTCCGGATTTTCGGGCAGAGATTTCATCCTCGCGTATAGCCTGAAAGACCAAGCCTGTACGAACAAATTTGCTTGTGGCATCGGTAAGCTTGTACATGATAAAGACAGAGACAAGCATAACGACATAAACAATATATGTATCGGTTAACCGGGATGGCGACAACCGAGAAATGCCAAAAAGTCCCAGTTCGCCTCCCGTGAAATCGGGATATATGAATATAATGCCCGTCAAAATGATGGGGAAGGCAAGCGTAACCAAAGCCAGGTAAAATCCCCTCAAACGCAACGCGGGAATGCCCACAATCAGCCCTACCACCACAGCACACAGAGCACCTATGGGTATAGTAAGCCATGGCCCAAATCCCAGATGCAAATTGAGCAAAGCGGCGATGTACCCGGTAACAGCGAAAAACAATCCATGACCAAGACTGATCTGGCCGGTATGCCCCGCAAGCAAGTCCCAGCTAACCGCGTAGATGGCGTAAATACCGGCTAAAATCAGAATACGCAGCACCTGCGGAGATTGCGTAAAAAAAGGCAACGCGCCAATAACAATAAAAAAAATCAAAGCGATGACCCTACTAGGGATTGACAAAACTTCCACTTGAAAATAGCGATACCATAAACGAAAATAATTGATCATCACAGCCTCTCTTCTTCGAAGGAAATACCAAAAAGTCCTTCAGGCCTTATCATAAGAATTACAATCATGATGCACAGAGAAACAACGCCACCCAGATATCCTCCTTTGGGTACCGTCAACACTACTATACTTTCCGCAAATCCGAGAATAAGCGCCCCGATCACACTGCCTTTAATGCTTCCCAGACCGCCCAAGATAACCGCCGCCAGTACAATCACCAGAGGGTGCAACCACATCGTGGGGAAAATCGTAAAAATTGATGCCGCAACAGAACTGGCTACCGCGGCCAAGACGACGGATATACCCATTATAATCATGCTGATCCGTCCCACGTTGAATCCCATAAGGCTTGCCGCTTCCCGATCTTCCGCCGCAGCCCGGATGGCAATACCAAGCATGGTTTTCGACAGCAGAAACCATACGACGAGTAGGGCAACCGCACTGACAACAATGGCCAGAAGGGACTGGTATGAAACCTGTTGATTACTTATCGTGATAAACCCGTGGATAAAAGGTGGTATAGCCTTGTAATGACCGCCAAAGAACAGTAGCAAAAGTTCCTGAATAAGAAGCGCCAGACCCACACTGACAATCATGACAGCAGTTTCATGCTCCTTGATTCTATCCAGGAATAGCCGGTAAGCGATAACGCCGATGAGACCGGCACCCACCACAGTCAAAAGCGCCGCAACTATTAACGGATAACCTAGTATGGATACTCCAATGAAAATAAGATAGGCAGACATCATATAGAAACCCGTGTGGGCCATATTAACGATTTTTGCGACTCCGAACACCAACGCAAAACCCACGGCCAAAAGAGCGTAGGTTCCTCCGTACAGCAAACCATTTATAAAGATAGCAAAAAGCACAATTAGATTACCTCCGATTTCTTTAAATCTAACCCCGCCCGCAGAGCCGGCCAAAAACTTACCCCAGCAACCGGCGTCTGAACCGCCCGCTACTCCGGAAATCTAATCTTTCCGGAGTAGCGGGCTCAAAACGATTCAAAAATTACTTATTTTTCTTCCAGTAATCGACAACCCACGGCGGGAACGCATAATCCACGGTTCCCTTAAACCGGATACCTTTCCATCTCGGATCTCCAAACCAGGTCAAAGCATTCCCATCAGGCCAGATTGTTTTCTTCTCGCCTTTGCGCCACTGAATACCATAAGTGCTAGCTCCATCCGGCGCCCATACAAGGTCATGCGGGAATTTAGCGTCTTTGGGTTCATAACGATATACACCACCGGGACCTTCAAACCTGTTTTTCAAGAGTTCGCCAATGACTTTATCGGCATCAAAAGTTCCGGCCTTTTCAACCGATTCCTTCCACTGGTACAAGTGGTTATAAGAAAGAGCACATTCCATGGGATAATCATTGTATTTTTTCTCATAATTTTTCCAGAATTTTACGCTTCTTTCATTAACGGCAGCGCTGGACACATAGTCCACCAAAGCTTCATACTCACACATACCTTCGGTCGTCTTCCAGTATTCCTTTTTCATAGCTTCCGCGTTATATCCCACCGCAGCAAGGGGAATCTTCAGACTGCCCCACTGACGTCCGAATGCCACACCAACGGGACCAGAAACCAAATGAATGAGGATATGAGCTCCCGAAGCCTTGGCGGCATTGAGTTCTACCCGAAGATCATTACTCGCGTTAGAGGGTTGCGTGACGTAAACAACCTCAAGACCCAATTTTTTTTCACACATCATTTTCATGAATTTCAACGTCTCGTCAGCCCACAAAACTTTTTCAGCAATCATGGCCACTTTCGGTTTTTCAATTCCTAACTCTTTTTTGAATTTGTTGGCCACCATATCAACCACTGCAATACCTACAATGCCTCCATACATCGACTGCGGCTTTCCTCCACGAAACCAGTATTTATATTTTTCATAATCCTGGGCAAGACGGAGGGCAATCTGTGAATGACCCGCCCCGATGCTGAAGTAAATAGTCTTGTATTCAGCCGCCACGTCCTGCATGGCCAAAACGGCTTCCGAACGGTAGCCACCCATAACCATCTTTACCTTGTCCAAAGTGATAACACGCTCCATGGCCCCAACTGCATCGGAAATGCTGGCCCATTCATTAGAATCCGCCTTTACCAGTTCAATCTTATAAGCTTTACCGCCTACTTTGATGCCGCCGGCAGCATTTATCTCTTCAGCAGCCATTTCCGCACCGTCCCAGGTCTGTTGCCCCATCATATGCTTAATTGCGGCCACCACACCTACTTTGACAACTTCCTCCTTCGCTAAACCCGGCGAGGAAAATATCAAAACCGCCAGGAATCCAAGAAGGCATACTGCCCAAGAATACATCCAACTTGCCTTATGTTTCTGCATAACTTTTCCCTCCTTTTCTATTTTATGTCCGGCAAACAATTTAAAGCATCCAACTTACGCCTCTTCAGGATCACTTCATTGTCAGACATGTATCCACGCATTAAAATCCATTTTGTCCTTTTTGCCTGCCTCTCCAAGCATCTCCCAACCTTTTCTTCCTCGCTCGCTTATCGCGCAGAAGGCTTTATCCGCTTCTGAATATCTTCCGCCACTCTTCGGCCGCTCATGGCGGCACCGGGCTGGCCGGACCATCCTCGCGGAAAGACCGCGTCACCCGCGTTATAAAGATTAATTACAGATGTTTTCGAAGATGATAAAGAATATCCGTCATAACTGCGGTACATCGGCCAGTCCTGACGGATAAAATAAGCCACGTGCAGAATCTCCTCCACGTATTTATCATATCCCGGCGCGAACTCCCGAACATCCTGTATGGCCATTTCCAAATACTTGGAAAAATTCCACGGCGGGTTGGCCGGTATCCAGGCGCCCACGTAAGTGATGTGTTTGCCTTTGGGAGCAAGCTCAGGACAAAGAAGCGTGGGAGAAAGCACCCAGTTCACGATACGGGAACCGGAAACAAACCCGATACCGCTCGAGGGCAATATGGGTGCGCTGCTGGATACCTGAAAAGCAAGCCAGGGGAAAGTTTTCAGCGTTTCCTTTACGTCTTTGATGTGGCTTTGGCAGAAATTCTCCTCGCCTCCCAGTTTGAGGGTGGTGTAGGGTCCGGCATTGCATATGACCGCTTGGGCATCAATTTGAACCTGCGCTTCACCCTTTTTGAGCAAGTTCTTGGTAACAAGAACCCCTTTTACTGTTTCATCCTCAATAAGAATCTTGGTCGCCCGCGCCCTGGTCCAAATCTCCCCTCCGTTGGTTGTAATGATTTTGGCTATGGCCTCCCACATGCTCCGGTTTCCGTTGATGGCATAACCGTAATCAGCAGATCTCATATTTTTAATAAGGTTTAACGTACCGCCAGCTCCGGTCTCCGTCACCTGCCAGCTTGCATTGACCACACCGATGGCTTCCTCGCTTTTCGTATATTGCAGCAACCAGTCGCGCAGGGAAATCTTGTCGGAAGGCAGCTCCCAAGTTAACGCTTTCTTCAGGCCTCTCATAACATTGTCTGCTTCCTTATCACCGGCGGCAATTTTCAACGCGGCTCTCAGCTTCCCCGTATTCGGAACCTCATAGCATTTTCCCTTAATGTAATAAGCCGAATTAACCTCAGGGATTCTGACATTAAACGGCACTCCCAACGGATCAAAAATATGCTCGTTTAAAGCAAGAAGCCACCCGCCTGCTCCGGTGGAGACTTGGAACCCTTTATACTCAAGACTGGAACCACGCCCACCAACAAACGGCAACTGTTCAGTTACCAAAACCTTGTAGCCCGCCCTGGACAAAAAAGCGCCTGCCGAAAGACCGCCCGCGCCAGCGCCTATAATCACTACGTCAAACTTCGCTCTATCCATAACTAATCCTCCTTGACCATCGCTTGGGTTGGACAATATAGAACACAACGGTAACACTCTGTGCATTTCTCGTGATCAATTACGGGAAATTCCCAACCTTTAATAGCATCATCATTGCACACAAGGATGCATTGGCTACAAATACTACATAACTCCTCAATTAATTTGACCGCCATACTCAAACCCTCCATAAATAATGGTTATATTAGTAGTCATCACTAAACTCCACACTTTCCCTGTTATCTTCTACTTTTTCTCTCAGTATACGCCTTCATCAACACGGTTTTACTACTTTGTCACTAATCCTGCTGCCGCCACTCCATATATCTTCTATCGGGTACCACACAAATTTTTCCTCACTCACTTATCGCGCAGAAGGCTTTATCCGCTTCTGAATATCTTCCGCCACATCTTTCCCGCTCTGTGCGGCACCGGGCTGGCCGGAATACCCGCGCGGAAAGACCGCGTCGCCGATATTATAAAGATTAATTACAGATGTTTTTGTAGACGATAAAGAATATCCGTCATAACTGCGGTACATCGGCCAGTCCTGACGGATAAAATAGGCCACGTGCAGAATCTCCTCCACGTATTTATCATAGTCCGGCGCAATCTCCCGAACATCCTGTATGGCCATTTCCAAATACTTGGAAAAATTCCACGGCGGGTTGGCCGGTATCCAGGCGCCCACGTAAGTGATGTGTTTGCCTTTGGGAGCAAGCTCAGGACAAAGAAGCGTGGGAGAAAGCAACCAATTTATAATACGGGAACCGGAAACAAACCCGATACCGCTCGAGGGCAATATGGGTGCGCTGCTGGATACCTGAAAAGCAAGCCAGGGAAAAGTTTTCAGCGTTTCCTTTACGTCTTTGATATGGCTTTGGCAGAAATTCTCCTCGCCTCCCAGTTTGAGGGTGGTGTAGGGCCCCGCATCACTTACGACCGCTTGGGCATCAATTTGAACCTGCGCTTCACCCTTTTTGAGCAAGTTCTTGGTAACAAGAACCCCTTTTACGGCTTCATCTTCAATAAGAATCTTGGTCGCCCGAGCGCTGGTCCAAACCTCTCCGCCATTAGCTCTAATTACATCCGCTATAACCTCCCACATGCTCCGGTTTCCATTGATGGCAAAACCAAAATTTATTGAGCCCATTTTCTTGAAGAGTTCCAGTGTTCCGCCGGCTCCGGTCTCCGTCACCTGCCAGTTTGCATTGACCACACCGATAGCTTCCTCGCTTTTCGTATATTGCAGCAACCAGTCGCGCAGGGAAATCTTGTCGGAAGGCAGCTCCCAAGTGAACGCTTTCTTCAGTGCCCTCATAACATTGTCTGCTTCCTTTTCACCGGCGGCAATTTTCAACGCGGCTCTCAACTTCCCTCTATAGGGGATATCGTAACATTTTCCATTAATGTAATAAGGTGTATTAACCTCAGGAATTCTGATTAAAGAGTCGAAAGGTGCTCCCAAAGGATCGAAAACAATATCCTTTAATGGAAGAAGCCATGCGCCTACTCCGGTGGAGACTTGGAACCCTTTATACTCAAGACTGGAACCACGCCCACCAACAAACGGCAACTGTTCAGTTACCAAAACCTTGTAGCCCGCCCTGGACAAAAAAGCGCCTGCCGAAAGACCGCCCGCGCCAGCGCCTATAATCACTACGTCAAACTTCGCTCTATCCATAACTAATCCTCCTTGACCATCGCTTGGGTTGGACAATATAGAACACAACGGTAACACTCTGTGCATTTCTCGTGATCAATTACGGGAAATTCCCAACCTTTAATAGCATCATCATTGCACACAAGGATGCATTGGCTACAAATACTACATAACTCCTCAATTAATTTGACCGCCATACTCAAACCCTCCATAAATTCATGATAATGGCTTAATTTACGCTTTATTAAATGGAACTCAGCTTGTTTAATCTTTCCGTGATCTTCATTCTTTTTTCTTATAAGAGTGTTTTTTTCGGCGTAAATCTAAAAATTAATTCATTATCTGCTTATCATTCTTCATCAGCACAAATCAACACATTGAGATATTAAAAATCCTTTATTCTTATGATTTTATATACGATTTTGCGCTTTTTTAACTGGAATAGCTTTTGTAAGTTCATGTATTTGTAAAAAAGTAAAACTCTAAAATTTTATGAAATTACATACTGGGTTTTTCTTATTAACAGAATAAAATATATTGTCAAGTGTTTTTTGAATTATTCTCAAAATTTTATTATAAATATAAATATTTGATATAATTAGTAATTATATATATAAATATTTTTGTCCAAATATTTATTTAGTATTATTTTTAATATTACTCATAGAATTTACTCCTTGACAAATATCTTCTTTTACATATATTCTTTATGTATAATATAAATGTTCAAAAAATTAACTCTTATCAAGAGCCTATTGACTATAAAATGAAATTCTGTAAAAACTACATAACAATCAATCAAATTCCCCATAAAAACCGGAAAAAGGAATTTAGTGTTATTGTGCGCTCAAAATTTAATTGATTTTGGGTATGTTACCCCCAAACATTACTGATGTTCCCTCTTGAAAAAATGAATAACGAGCAAACAAAAGAAAAAAAAGACAAAAAATCTCTGCTTCCGTACGGAAAGGCAAATTTCTCAGATAAGCGGCAAAAAATTATAGCCGCAGCAGAAGATGTGGTTTCTGAAAAAGGACTCCGTGAAGCCACCATTGCGGAAATTGCCAAAGCCGCGGGCTTATCCGATTCCTTTATTTACCATTACTTTAAAGGGAAAGAAGATCTTATCTTCTCTCTCCCCATCGAACACGAGAACGAGTTTTATTCTTTGCTAAACGAGCATCTTCAAGGGATATGGGATCGTGAAAGTCAATTGAGAAAAATTATCTGGTTCTATCTCTGGTACTGCGATACTAATCCTAAATACGCTAAAATCCTCCACCTTGATTGTTTGTCCTCGGCTGATTTTTACCACAGCCAAGGCTATAAAGCGTTTTACAAATATGCGAACATTCTTTTGTCCTGTCTTGAACAAGGCGTAGTGGAAGGCGCGTTTCGACAAGATCTGGACACGCACCTGCTGCGTGACATAATAATAGCATTGTTAGGGTGTGAAGTAGTATCCTGTCTGGCCGCAAACGAGATCGATTCACTCCTGCCCGACCTAGGAGATATAATGGGTTTAATTATGAGTATGTTAAAGCCCAGACCAATGCTCAATGAAAGCAAGATTGACAAGATACTCAATGCAGCGGAACAGGTTTTTGCGGAAAAAAGCATTTATAAGGCGCGGGTAACGGAAATTGCTAAAATAGCCGGCGTGTCGGAGGGCACTGTTTATGAATACTTCGGAAACAAAGAGAAGCTAATGCTTTCCATCCCCGAAAGACACTTACAGCGCCTAACTGAGAACATCCCCGAATTATTTGAAATCAAAAACCCGATGAGGAGATTACGACGCTTCATCAAGTACTATTTTTATAATTTCTCCAGTAATCAAAATTTTCTAAAAACATTTCTGATGCAAATCCAGTTTACCCCGCAATTTTACAAAACTGACCAATTTAAGCATTTTTTGAATTTTTTCCAAATTTTCGAGGAAATCATTAAAGAAGGCAGTTCTCAGGGTTGCTTCAGTCCGGATATAAATCCTCGCGTATTCAGAAACATGCTTATAGGAATTTTCAACAACCTTACGCTCCGCTGGTTCGCCCAGGATAACAAAAATCTCCCTGTCGATAAAACAAAAAAGATTGATGATGTAACAAACATGTTGTGTTTTGTGGCTACGAACTTCGATAAGCCTCCAATCACCATGCTCTACGAAGGTGAATAACGTAATAGAAAAAATTTTCTGTTCAAAAAAAACAAGAAATAGTTCGTCAAATTATTTTAACACGAGGTTTTACTATGTCGATGCAAAAAAATGAAAAATTCGCTTTTTATGACGTTATTATCGTTGGTTCTGGCCCGGCGGGAGCGTCAGCCGCAAACGAGCTGGTGAAAAGCGGCTATAAAGTACTTGTGATAGAAGAAAAAAAACTGCCGAGATACAAAATGTGTTCGGGACTTATTATGGATCGCTCGCAGGATCTGTTACTCGAAAAATTCGGTCCCCTGCCCCCAGATGTTTTCTCCGAGCCAAAAGCCCTCAAGGGAATCTATTTCTCCAAAGAAGGTAAAGTCTTATTACCCCTGCCGCTTGAAAAACCGGAGGTTTGGAATGTCTGGCGCTCTTCCTTCGATTATTGGCTAGTTAAACAATCAGGGGCTGATGTTTGGGAATCACATCGTTTGGTTGGATTGTCTCAAACAGAAGATGCTGTAGTGGCAACTATACTGGATTCGGAGAAAAAACATGCCGAAATTAATGCCTCTTACTTGATAGGATGCGATGGCGGACGCTCTACGGTGCGCAAATTAATTGCTCCGGCTTTTGAAAAAAAAGTCCATTATTTACCTTGCATACAGATTTATTGTACAGGCACAGTTGACCTCGATCCCGCATATTACTACATGTTTTTCGATTCTGATTTGCACTCTTTCTACACCTGGCTGCATATTAAAGACGATTACATTGTCTACGGGATTAACTGTCATCCCACGCAATCAGCTCAGCAGATCCTCAAAGAATCGACTGATTATTTGACCGGCTTTTTTGATTTAAGAATAGATAAAATCGAGAAAAAAAGCGGTTGTGTTATTTCAGATATGCCGGCAAAAAACAATTTCTTTTTGGGAGAGAAACGCGTTTTACTTGCCGGCGAGGCGGCCGGCTTTGTGAACCTGTTCGGAGAGGGCATCTCCCCTGCTATTGCCACCGGATCACTTGCCGGATTATCAATACTCAGCGCAAAACATTCCGGAGAAAAGGTTTTATCCATTTACGAAAATGAAACAAAAAATGAAAAAAAGCTGGTGATAGAATCATGGGCACAAGCCGGTATGTTCGTGAAAAAAACTTAGGAAGTTCTTATTTATTAGGGCACCTCTAAAACGCGGACTGCTAATATTTACATATTGAATTTTCTGCCTCTTGTTTCAAGAGGCAGAGTTGTTTTTCACGGAAAACATATGATGAATGGCTGTATGTCCTTAGTAAAGACTAACCAAAAACAGGAATAATACCGTTTTCGCGGTAACAACGCAGCAACGCTGTAAGTGTCTTTCTTTTTTTATTTGAAAAAATTCTGATAAGCCCTCAAAAATCACGCGGCAGATTGTCAAGCTCGGCTAAGGAAAAAACCGGCCCGTCGGAACAAACATATTTGTAGCCCACATTGCAGCGGCCGCATTTACCGACGCCGCATTTCATGCGCATCTCCAGCGATGTCAGAATATTTTCTTTGGAAAAGCCCAACTCAAAGAATACCGGCAGCGTGAATTTAATCATCACCGGCGGGCCGCAGATAACAGCCACAGAGTTTTTCGGCGACGGAGCAACCTCTTTGCAAACGTTGGGAACAAAACCTTCCCTGCCCCTCCACGCTTCATCACCCTTATCCACGGTAATGATTGATTTTATATCTTCTCTTTTTTCCCAAGCGGCAAGTTCATCCTTATACAAAAGCAGCCCCGGGGTTCTCGCGCCGTAAATAACAGTGATTTCGCCGAAGCGTTTGCGGTTATCATCATGCAGCATATAGTTGGTAAGCGATCTGAGTGTGGTAAAGGCAAATCCGCCGCCAACAACAACAATATTTTTCTTCTCCAAAAATTCAATCGGCCAGGAATTGCCCAACGGTCCTCTGATACCAATTTTCGCCCCTTCGTCCAAATCATGTAGCGCGGAGGTGACAAGGCCTGGAACAACAGCTCCTGCTCTCTGCACGGTAAATTCAATATATCCGGTTTGGGTAGGAGAAGAAGCAATTCCGATGGGCGATTCCCCCTTGCCATAAATGGAAAGTTCCGCGAATTGCCCGGGAAGATATTTAAAACCTGCTTCGTCATCTTTGTTCAAAAAAGCAAGGCGAAACGTCTTGATGTCGTGCGTATCCACTTCATCGATAATCTTCGTTATCTCCACCGGCGCGGGTACATAGGGATTTTTATTAATCATTTACGCCTCAATCCTTTTTATGATCACGCCTTCATCGCGGCTTCTATAATCGAATAGATATCTATATTCACGGGGCAATGTTTCGTGCAGCGGCCGCAACCCACGCAGGAAATCACGCCGTATTTTCTTACATGATATGAATATTTATGGTTTATCTTTTGCCTTAATCTTTGATAAACCTGTGTGCGGGGATTATGGCCGCTTGCCTCCAGCGTGAAATCCGTGAACATGCAGGCATCCCAAACGCGGCGGCGCGTGCCCTGGCCAAATAGCGTGTCGTCACAGATATCAAAACAATAGCATGTCGGGCAGACAAACGTACAAATACCGCAACTCAGGCACGCAGAAGAAACCCCCATCCAAAAATCAGTATTATGAAAAAGGTCTTCCAGCTTTTTAGTAATTGCTGCCGGCTCCAGACACATGTTGCGTGTTTTATATTCTTTCCCTTTTTTAATAGATTCATCGTAATATTTTTTATCCGCCGCCTTGCCCTCATTGAGTATTTTCAGTTCGGCAATAATTTTTTCACCTTTCGGGGTAACGCTATCAAGCAGCAGATCTTCTCCCTTTTTAACCATGAAGACATCAGAACCTTCAGGATCAGCCGCGCCAATGCCCAGCGTCTGGTAAAATTCCTCCGGCTGGGCGGGCTTTTCCAAATCAAAGGCGTAACCGAAGATTGTCGTCACCTCTCTTCTTTGCTTCCAGTAGGGATCGATAATTCCCGACGCGTTAAAATGTATGTCCATTATTTCGAAGCTTTTCACGTCACACGGACGCGCCCCAAAAAGAAATGTCGGCGGCAAATTCAGCGCGACAACAGAAGCAGTATCGATGGGCTTGCCTGTTTCATATTTGATAAAGTCTTCTTTGTGAGGAAAAAAGGCCGCTTTCGGGCTGGCTATTGTGTTGTGAAAATCCAAATCAACCTGGCTGGGATTCTTGATTTCTGCAAAATTGTACCCGGAGTTTTCCTTCACCGGCGCCAGCAGCAATCCTTTACCCATTAACGCGGCGACCAGTTCGGATATCTTATTTATGGAAATTTTCTTCAGCACAAACTTCTCCTTATTCCAGAATCTTGTCGGAATCCTCAACGCGGAAATCAACCAGCACCGGCTTATCCTCCAGTTTCATTCCCGCTG
>Ga0208824_1001450_pt1 | contig 20959 bp, 14 predicted proteins | sample AD_JPNTR3_MetaG_FD_184447 | JGI IMG/M metagenome (GOLD analysis project Ga0208824, IMG submission 184447) | Active sludge microbial communities of municipal wastewater-treating anaerobic digesters from Japan - AD_JPNTR3_MetaG (SPAdes) (version 2) | ecosystem: Engineered > Bioreactor > Anaerobic...
GCTCTCCCTCGGTCACGCGTTCGTAAGACACTTTTGTCTCCTTCCTGTTTACCGCATGAAGGAAGTGTACTTCAACGCGTGGCCGCTTTCAAAACTTTAGGTGTTGCGCTGGCCGGTCGCGCGCGCGATCGAGTTTGGTGGCAAGGTGTTTGTAAAAGCGGTGCCGCAGGCCACACGTCCCTTCGTCCCTGCACTTCGTCCAAAACACTTCGTCGCTGGCGCAATCGACTAAGAGTGAAGACTAAGTGTATCCGACTAAGTGTGGGGACTAAGAGTGTATCCGCGCACAGCGCGGAGAGAAAGCGGTGCCGCGACCTCGCGCACAGCGCGACTCTTGTCACCGCACTCCAAATTTTGCAGCCTTACTTGAGCGTTGAAAGTTGAACGCTTTCTGAAACCGCCAAGGTGCCCCTGTTTTTCATGAAGTTTCATGTTTCATGGTTCCACTTGAACGTTGTTGCGGTTGACGCGATCCAGCAAATAATTGGCCGCCGGATCGCCGACTACTTCTTCTTTCACGCTGTCCCAAGTGATTTTCCGCTTAAGGCGGAACGAAGCCAGCGCGAGGTGCATGGGCAGCGTCATTTTCCGAACATACGGCAGATTGCTTTCGGGCACGCCCCGGCTTTTGACCGCATCCAAGAAATTGCGATGATGACCGGGCGAGCGCGGCAGCGTCACCGGCACATTCGGCAGATCGTCCAGCACCTCTTTACCGATACGGATCTTGCGCGTTTCATAGTCGCAGGTGAGCGTCCCCTTCTCTCCTTCGAAGTGTGCGCCGATCGACATCTTGTCCGCTCCGGGAACCGGCGGCGGCTTGGTGGTCCAATGGACGTTCAATCCCTTGAACGCGAAATCGGCGTCAATCCACTTCGGCGTGTCGGCAATGCCGTCCCCGGGCACCTCGCCGCGCGCATCAATCGTCGTCAACCCCTCGGGCTGCAGCGACATGAAGAGTATATCGGCGATGTGGCACCAGAAGTCCGCAAACACGCCGCCCGAATAATCGAAGAAATAACGGAAAGTGCCGTGGCAGCGTACCGGCGTGTACTCCGCATACGGCGCCGGGCCAAGCCACATGTTCCAGTCCAACGTGTCCGGCGGCCTTTGGTTGGCGGGGAATCCGAATCCGCGCGAGCCGCCGGTCTTCCACAGGCGGACGGTGCCGATCTTGCCCAGAACACCGGATTGGATGATCTCCGCCACGCGATGGTAGTTGTCACCGGCGTGGATTTGCGTCCCGAGTTGAAACACCGCCCCGGTCCGGCGCTGGGTCTGTTCCATGCGTTGCCCTTCACGCAATGAGTAGGAGAGCGGCTTTTCACCGTACACGTCCTTGCCGGCCTCGAACGCATGGATCGCGACCAAGGCGTGCCAATGGTCCGGCGTGGCGCAGGTCACCACATCGATATCCTTGCGCTCAAGAATACGCCGGTAATCGGCGTAGGTCTGCGGCTTGGCCGTCGGCTTGCGCTGCACGAGACGTTGAGCACTCGCCGCCAGCCGCGTGCTGTCTACGTCGCACAGCGCGACCGTCTCAACATCCGGCATGGCGGAGAATGCATTGATATGCGCGCCACCCATGCCACCGGTTCCGACGTGCGCAACCCTGATGCGCTCGCTCGGCGGCGTTTGCGCCCGCGTGATCAGCGCCCCGTAAAAGAGCGTCGCTCCCGACTGTTTCAAAAAATTTCTGCGTCCGATGTTCGTCTTCATCATGCCCCCCCCCTATTCCGTCACTTCCGCAACATGCCCAGCAACCACGTCACATATCCGGCGGTCGGTGCAGACGGTTTTGTGTCGAGCGCTTCCCGCAGCGCCCGCGACGCCGCATCGCGCACCGCCGCATCCGCCTGCGGCGCGCTGGCAGCCGCCGTAATGTCGAACAGCGCCTGCCGCGCCACACTGCGCGCCATGACCGACTCCCCTTCCATCGTCCGCACAAGCGGGACGATCATCACAGGGCCGAGCGCCACCGCCGCCTCGCGCGCCTGCACACGGAAACGTTCATCCGCATGCGAAAAGCCCGCCAGCACATAATCCGGCTCCCTGTCCAAATCACGGAGTTCGATCTTGCGGAACTGCGCGAACTCTCCCTGCTTGCTGTGGTTAGACTGAAAGCCGATCGCGCCGGACAGCAGTTTCGCATTGAGTGCCTTGACCGCGAGGGTATCTGCGCGGGTCGTGAGTTTTCCATCCACCGAGACTTCGACCGTATTGCGGTCACAGCGGATTTCCATCCGGTGCCAGATGCCGGTCGTCTCGTCGGGCCGATTGGTCACCGCGACATATCCGTACAACGATCCCGTACAATGCAGGTCATCACGGTGTGGCGTCCACGGCGCCAGCAACTGCACCTCCACGCCGGTGCCCCACGGATTCTTGGGATCGCAACGGATCAACACGCCGCTATTTCCGACTTTGGAGAGCAGATACTCGAAGCGCAACACATAATTGCCGTACCACGCCGTCGTGAAAATGTCGCTGCCATTCGGAACGCGCGTCTCAAGAATGCCGTCTGCGACCGCGAAGGCTGGCGGCTTGCCGGTCGGCATCATCCATCCCGACAGCTCCTTGCCGTTAAAGAGCGGCGCGAACGCACCATCCGCAGCACCGAACGCCGTCGTTGCCGCGACCAAACACCACATGACAGGTCTGAATACAGTCACAAACACCTCACTATTGTACAAGTTGCACAACCAACCAACGGTGCCACTGTAGTTTTTCCTGCCCTGAGAGTCAAGACGCCTTCAACGTTTGTTTTTGCGCGTGGTTGACGCCCTCACCTTAACCGCGTACCATGACCACCGATGGTCGAGTACTGGAAGAAAGGAAGCCTGTAACGGTTCGTGTAAAAGACGGGCAGACGGTGGGGCGCGGGCGTGTATAGTTGTCCAAAATGCAAGATTGCGATGGAGACGGTCAAAAGCCGGACCGGAGTGTTTTGGCGATGTCCGTCCTGCTCGGGCCGCTCCGCCACGATTGCCTTGCTTCGGAAAAGCGTCCCGGCAAAGGTCGTGAACGCGGTCTGGCTAGCTGCGCGATCCGGAGCCTTTCCTGCGATCCATACGTGTCCGGCCTGTATGAGCCGTATGGTCGAGGTGCCTGCCGACGAAAAGCGACTTTTTATCGACGTCTGCACCCGGTGCCAGTTCGTCTGGTTCGATATCGGCGAAGAGGAAGCAATGCCCAAGATCCCCCGCACGCCTTCTTGGGAGGAGACGCTCCCGCCGGAGATGCGCCAGCGGCTGGCAATCTTGGAGATCGAACGCATCCGTGAGGCAAGGGAGTTGGAAAGCAGCGGCAGCATGCCCGACGTCTGGTGGCAGTGGATTCCGGGCTTGTTCGGGCTTCCCATCGAACAAGGGGCCAGTATATGCCGGAGCCGGCCATGGGTGACGTGGACACTGGGGACACTCATCGTGATGGTAGGGCTCGCAACACTGGGAGACCTCCCGGCCGCCATTCAGCAATACGGTCTCGTGCCGGCACAAGCGGGCCGTCTTGGCGGTCTGACGTTCGTGTCCTCATTCTTCCTGCACGGTGGCATTGCGCATCTACTGGGCAACTTGTATTTCCTTCTGGTTTTCGGAGACAATGTGGAAGACTGGTTGGGCTGGAAACATTTTTTGCTCCTGATTGTTGGCGCGTCACTACTTGGCAACATCGTACACATTCTCGCGGACCCGAGTTCTACAGTTCCTTGTGTTGGCGCGAGCGGCGGCATTTCGGGAATTCTTGCATTCTACGCATCGAAGTTCCCGAACGTGAGGCTCAAGCTGTTCTTCCGGTACCTGATGGGTGCCCACTGGCTGTCCATATCTGCGCGCGCGGCATTTTGGGTCTGGGTCGCGCTGCAGTTGTTCGGCGTCCTTACGCAAGTATCCGGCTTCAGCAACGTATCCGCGCTGGCGCATCTGGGCGGCGCAAGTGCAGGCTTGATATGCTACATGTTCCACCGGAATGACTAAAACTTAAATGAAGGCTAAGCCTAAATCGGTCGTTTACACAGCGCGCCCGGTACGTCCATCACAAAACGCGGCAACGCAAGACCGCCGATCCGTTCTGCCAACTCACGTTCGAGCGAACGGGCGCGTCGCAACGACACGCGGAAGTGCGCGATCCCCGCAACCGGATCGCACAGAAACACATAATACGGCCGCACGCGGATGCGCTGCAGGCCCGCGCAGAGCGCGAAGAGCGCCTCAACCGAATCGTTGACACCCTTGAGCAGCACGGTTTGATTGGAGACGGGGATCCCCGCGTCCACCAAGCACGCGCACGCCGTGACTGCCTCCGGAGTGATTTCGCGCGCGTGGTTGAATTGGGTGTTGACCCAGACCTTCTTGGAAACCCCCAGCGCACGCGCCAGTTCCGGCGTCACGCGCATGGGCAGCGTCACCGGCACACGGGTACCGATGCGCACGGCATCGATCTGAGGCAAGCGAGCAAAAGCGCGTACCAGTCCTATCAGTCTGCGGTCGGAGAGCAGTAACGGATCGCCCCCCGAAAGCAGCACCTCGCGCACCTGGGGGTGCGCCTGCACCCACGCCACGGCTTGCGCCACCTGCGACGGCGTACGCACGACGTCGGCCGTACCGAGCAGCCCTTTGCGGGTACAATGTCGGCAGGCCATGGCACATTGGTCATGCGCCATCACCAGCACACGGTCGGGAAAACGCTGCTTGAGACCGTGGCAACAGGCCGCCTGCGCGGTTTCGTGAAACGGGTCTGCCGTCATGCCGGGCTCATCAATTAGCTCAGCCGCCGCAGGCAAGGCTTGCAGCGCGAGCGGATCGGCGGGGGCTCCCGGACGTAACAGCGATAAAGCATACGGTGTCAGCCGGATCGGATAACGGTGGTGTACCCGCTCCGCCATGTCGAGGTCAACGCCGTACGCCGCGAGTTCGGGCACGGGACCGACGACTGCATGGCGCATCTGCCAACGCCAATCCTGCCACTCTGCGGGTGAACATTGAAGGCGATGCGTTGGGGACTGGACGCTCACGGTGTCAGAAGGCGACATGAACCTTTGGCAGTGCGGCACGTATGCGCGCCTTCTCCGTGTCGTCGATCGGACAGCGCACCAGAGAGAGCACCTGCAAAGAGGTCCAGCCCGACAAATCATCCGGCAGCTTGCTCACCGGGCAGCCGTTCAGATCCACCTGACGCAGTTTTGGCAACTGGGTCACCCACGGCGGTATCTGCGTCACTTTATTGCCGCTGAGACTAATGTCCTCCAACAGGGGCAGGTCCTTGAGGCATTCTGGAACCGTCGTCAAAAGGTTGTCGCGCAGGTAGATGCGCTGCAGGCGCTTCAACCCGGCGAGTTCCTGCGGCAAAGCGGTCAATTTGTTGCTGTTCAACCTCAGCCAGCGCAACCCACTGATCTGACCCAATTCGGGCGGCAACGCGCCGAGTTGGTTGACATCCAAATTGAGGTAAGAGAGCGCGGTCAGATTGCCGATGGCCGCTGGCAGTTCCTTGATCTTGTTGTCTGACAGATAGAGCCTTTCGAGTCCGGCCAACGCAAACACCGCATCCGGTACCGTTTCCATCTGCGTAGCGGACAGGTCTAACTGTTTCAACGCCTTCAGGTCAGCGAGTCCCTCCAACGTGCCTAACCCTTGTGTCCCGCGCAGTTCCAACACAGTAAGCTTCGGCATACTGGCCAGCTCTCGCGGAAAGCCGGAAAGGTTCTGTTTGGCAAGAATGACACGCTCGACCGCAGCCTGATTCGTGATGGCCTCATCCAATGAACGTGCCGTAACGGGCCGGTACGGGGCCTCACGGTTCTCAAAACAGCCTGCACACAGCAGCAACGCCAGCGCGGCGATCGTCGACATACTCGTTTTCATTTGTTCAATCTATTCCTCGTCATTGATTCCCGCCCTACACACGGGCTCGTCCAAAACCGGTCGTCACCAATTGCTCCTATGCGTGTCTTACGCGCGCCAAGGCCGCTTGCGCTCAACAGGCTGATCCAGAATGCCCGTAAGCAGATTCACGTCCTCAACAATCTGGAAATCATACATACCGACGCAAATGAAGTCCGCCCCGCTCTTGAACGCATAAGGGAACGCCTCTTGGGGGCGGAGCGCACCGGCCGCCAACACTTTGAAAGCGATCCACGGCTGCTCCAGCTTTTCCATAAACGCCACGGTCTCTTCCGGGTTCATGCACCAGATATTGTCGTGTTGCGGACCATCTGGGCGAGCCGACCAATAGTTCAATTGGTGCAGTGTCTTCATCCAGAAATCGGGCACCAAGTCATGCTCGACACAAAACTTGATCGTCTCGAGTTTATGCGCGCCAATGCCAACCGGTACTCCGAGCTTACGCATGCCCTCCAAAACTTGCGCGAACTGCTTGTAGTCACCTTTCTCGGCCATTCTGTCGGAGATTCCCCCGTGCGTGTACACCGCCGAGGCTCCCCGCTCAACCGATAGTTGCGCACCGCGGATCAAACCATCCTTGTGACCGCAATCCGAGAGGAACATGATCTTACCACCCTCTTTTTGCCAGTAATCATTGATCACCCGCATCAACGCCGGGTTCGTCAAAATCGAATTGATCCCGCACGCCTCGGCCATCTTGAACGTGCGGAACACGCGCCAGTCTTCATGGTACGCCTTGACCAACTTGTCCGTATAGAGCAGGTCGCGTGCGTGCGCCCAACCGCCGATCAGGTTGCCGCCCAGAATCATACGGCTTAACTTGAGTGAACCGATTGTCCCATATTGATCGATGGGCTTTTTGAGGTCTTTAACATCGACGAAGCTAAAGGTCTTGACGGTCGCACTCGTCACGGCATCCGGCTGGGCCAGCAGGTTCTCGCGCTCCCACACACGCCCGTGCCGACGGAAGAGCGCATAACCGAAGGCCCCCAGTACCGGCAGCGAGCTGAGGCTCAGCAACAGATCGCGGCGAGCGGTGGAGGCGACCGGTTCACCCTGTACCCCCTCTTTGGCTTTTCGCAGGCTGCGCTTGAAACAGGTACGCGGCAAGGAGGCCAGATAGGAGCCCAGCCCGTATGACGGTACCAGCATGACAACCAGCAATGCCACCGCCTCGACAACATTACGATCGATAAAGAGGAAGTGGCCCTCGGAATAAGCATAAGCCGACAGGAAAGGCGGCTGCGCCACGTAGTAAAACGCCAACAGCAAGATGCCAGCCGCCGCGGCCGGTCGCACCAATATACCGATAATCAACGCCAAGCCGATCAGCGTCAGTCCCCACATGTTGACTAGATCGACGATCCGCAGGAGCCAAGGCGTATCGGCGATCATCTTGAACAGCGGCGCGGCAAACCACGAACTCATGCGCAGGTATCCGGCTGATGACCAACCGCCGGGCTGGATCAACTTCCAAATTCCCTCATACAGGAAATGCCACCCAATCAACATTCGCAACAAGGTGACTGCCAAACTTTTTTTCATTCTTTCCCCGCCGATCGCCGAATACGCACGGAACCAAAATCAATCCGCTCCATTGATAGATTGATCGTAGCAAACGCTGTTCAACGGGCACAAGGTCTTTTTGGGTGTTGGAAGTCGAACGGGTGAATGCTTTTCAAAACGCACCGAACCTGTTTAAATACCCCGCCATCTGCGATGTTTGTGCCTGCAAGAGGTGTTGGCGCGACAGACACGATGACGATATGACGATGGAGGTTTTTTTCTGTGAAGCGTGTTTTTCTTTTTTTGACGGTACTGGTGCTTGCTGGCAGCGTGATCGCTCAGCGCCCTAAAGGTTGCATTTCACGAACGCCCTACATCGGCGCGATTATCGTAGATGCTGACACCGGAGCGACATTGTTTGAGGACGGGGCGGATGTGCCGGGCTACCCCGCCAGTACGCTGAAGCTGATGACTCTACTGGTAGTACAAGAACAGATCAATGCTGGCAAGGTGAGACTTGATGATACCGTTAAAGTTTCGGTCGAGGCTTATAAAACCGGCGGCTCGCAAGTGTATCTCGACCCGAGGGAGACCTTCCCGCTGGAGGAGATGCTATACGCCATGATGATCCAGTCCGCGAACGACGCGGCGGTTGCGCTGGCCGAGCATGTGGCGGGAACCAAAGAGAGTTTTGTCGAACTGATGAATACGCGCGCCCAACAGATCGGCATGAAAGATACGCGCTTCACCTCGGTCCACGGCCTGCCACCCTCAGCGGGACAGCGCCCCGATGTTTCGACCGCCCGCGATATGGCTCTGCTCGGACGCGAACTGTGCAAACATCCCGAGATTTTCGCCTACACCTCCGCCGTCTACCGTCAACTCCGCGCCAACACGCCGCGCCCCTTTGACATGCGCACGCACAACCCTTTTCTCAAAGAGCGCGTGGAGGGCTGCGACGGATTCAAGACGGGCTATACGGCAAGCGCTGGCTGGTCGATCGTCGTGACGTCGAAACGCAACGGACGGCGCGTGATCGTCGTGGTGCTGGGCAGTGAGAACCGTAAATTGCGCGACGCCCAGGCGCGCGAGTTGTTGGAGAAAGCCTTCACGCTGCTGCCGGGCGCCCCGGTGTCGGCTGCTGCCCGGCGCACATCGGCCGCGGGGGCCGTCCCCCCGCCGCCCCCGCCGCCGCCGGTTGCGCGGTGATGGGCGTCGGTCACCCCAGCAAGGGTGATTGATTCAGTCTGCGGTGGAGTGCACCGTGCGGTGTCAAACGACTCTCATACAGCGTCACGCCTTTGACCGTCCAGTCGCCGAACTCGATCTCTCCGTCGTTCTCCATCGCACGGACCAAATTCCGGTTGTTGGTTTTGCTGCGGCAGCGCCCGAGCGTAATGTGTGGCCGGAAATCCGATGTCTTTTTTTTCAAGCCGTATTTTTCCAGTTCCAACCACAACTGCTCGTGCAGAAGGTCAAGCTCAGGCGAAGGATCAACACCCGCCCACAAGGTCGTCGGCATGCGCTTGGTTCCAAAGACGCCCAATCCATACGCACGGCATACGAACGGCGGCAGCGTCGCACACACGCGATCGGCTGCTGCGGTCACATGCGGCAGAATCAGCGGTGCCACCTCACCCAAAAAGGCTAGAGTGATATGGAGTTGATCACGCTTGCGCCATGCGACGCCTGAAGCGATCGGTGCCAACCGATCAACCGCGTTGCAAAGAGAGATTTTGACATCGTCAGGTACCGGAATCGCGAAAAAAAGTCTCATGCCAAGAAGATACACAAATCAGCCGTGCAAGCGGAAGTAATAAGTTCGCCCGCAACACGCGGGTTTTCCTGTTGACCGACACAGTAAGTTCCCGTACGCTAGGACCACTTTTTCGGAACCGGTGTTTTTGATATGCCGAATATTCAATGACGAAAGTTGCATGGACACATGAGTGAGAATCGTTTAACCCTCTTGGCTGTTTCTGATCTGCACTATACAGGACTGGCTCGCCAGACAGATCAAACGCAGCACATGCGCGGTGAACTAGCGCGGGCTTTGTTAAAAAAAGTTTTCTTACGCCTCCGCCACATGGGAATCAAACCGGACGCAACCCTCGTTCTTGGCGATCTGGTGGAAGACAGCGCAGACCGCAACGCCCCGCTGGACATGGTGTCGCTACACGGAGAACTCCTGCGCAGCGGTATTCCTTTTCTGGTTGTCCCGGGCAACCATGATGGCGACCCCGCCACTTTTAACGCGCTCTTCGGAAGCGAGCCGGGCCTTCACAAAATCGGTGGTTACGGCTTTATGTTGTTCAACGACCACTACAACGAAAACCGCGAATGCATACGCGCGACGGCGGACCTCGCGGCACTCAAAAAATGTGCCGCAGACCATCCCGATTTGCCGTTGGTCGCCGTGCAGCACCCACCGATCTATCCGCCGATCGACTCTCATTATCCGTACCGGCCGACCAACGCGGCAGAGATCATTGATGCGTATCAGAAGTCCGGCGTGATTCTTTCGCTTAGCGGCCACTACCACAAAGGTCAAAAAGCACGCGTGCACGAACGCATCCTCTACCACACGGTTCCTGCACTGTGCGAGCCGCCGTTCCGATTCAGTCTCATCCACTTGGTTGATTCGCGCGTGGAGATCGAGGATCTGTGCCTTGGCTTGCAGGTGCCGAACATCATCGATGTGCACTGTCATACTGAGCATGCCTATTGCGGCACGACTGCCGACACTGCGCCGTGTGTAGCATTGTCGCAGGCGCTGGGTGTCTCAACCCTCTGCATCACCGAGCATGCCTTCCAGCTTTATTTTGATAAACCGAACGCCATGGGTTTTCGTTGGCAGTCCGATCCCTCCATGGTGAAGGCGGTCTGGGAGACGCCCGAACGCGGTCGCATGGCAGCCTACCGTCAGTTCGCCGCAAAGTTACGCTCGCCTTTTGTCAAGATCGGCTTAGAGCTAGACCTCCTTGACGACGGGAACTTGTTGCTTGCGCCAGAAGACCTCGACTTCGACTGGGATATCGCCATCGGTGCCATTCATGTGATACCGGGCTTTGTTCCCGGGCGCACATCGCAGCAAGAGGCCGAGAGGCTCTTCCTGCGCGACGTCGAACGATTGCTTGAACGCGACATCGATGTGCTGGCCCACCCGTTCCGTTTCTTCACGTTCAACCACCTCAAGGTGCCCTCCCATTTGTTTGCCACGCTTGCCGGCCTGCTCGCCGACAGCGGAGTGGCAACGGAGGTTAATTTTCACGCCTACCAGCCCGAAACAGCATTTATCCGCATGTGTGCCGAAAAGGGAGTGAAAATCGCGCTGGCCTCTGATGCCCACGACCTGGCGGAAGCCGGTGAGTTCTGGCCGCACGTCAATGCGCTGCGGCAAGCCGGCATCACACCTAAGATGTTTCCGGATACCCTTTTCACGTTCAAAAACACGATTGCAACGCCGTGAGCGTTATGGGCCGTGAGCGCGCGAGAGAATGACATGGTCGTCGATGTTCATGTCCACACCTTTCCTGACAACCTCGCAATACGCGCATTGCAGAAGCTCGTCGATAAGGCGGACAATAGAATCACTACCGTCGGAGACGGCACGGTCGGTGGACTCTTAAAGCAGATGCGCGCAGCAGCGGTTGATTATGCGGTGGTGTGTCCGATCGCCACGCGGCCGGCACAATTTGCGGGAATATTGGCTGAGGCTGACGCGTTACGTTCGGGAGAGCGCGGAGCAGAAGCGGCGGCACACCTGATCCCCTTCGCATCCGTTCATCCTGACGATGAAGCGCGCTTCAGCCATCTGCGGCAGGTGGCAGAGAGGGGCATCCGCGGCATCAAACTGCACCCGTACTATCAGCCATGCGTGGTAGACTCGTCTGAAATGCTGGAATATTTCCGGTGCTGCCGCGATCTCGGCCTAGTAGTTCAATGCCATTGCGGCTTTGACATCGGCTTTCCGCTTGACCCCGTATGTAACCCGGCGCGAATCGGTCGCGTCATTCGCAGCGTGCCCGGATTACGGCTGATTGCCGCGCATCTGGGCGGCTGGCTTCAGTGGGAAGAAGCCTTGAGCCACCTCGTGGGACAGGATATCTACCTTGACACGTCGATCCTACCAATGAATGCAACGGAAGACGCCCCGCAACGGGTGCTGCGCGAGCACCCCGTTGATCGATTGCTATTCGCCACGGACTGGCCTTGGCTGAGCTTCGGCGAGGGCATTGACTTCGTGCGCTCCGGAATGGGATCCCTCGCGCACGAGCAGCTTGTGCTCGGGGGCAACGCCGCTCGCCTACTAGGCATCAAGAAACCGGCACCCTGGTAAGAGGGCGCACATCCTACGCGTTGATCGCCTCGCCGGGCTGTGATCAGCCCTGCTGGGATTGTCTCAGCTTGTAGATACGCTCCATACGCTCGGAGATATCTTCAAAGCCGATATCCGCTCCATAGACATCCTTGTAATACCCGAACGCCTTTTCGATATCGCCCGCCTCTTCGGCCAATTTGCCCAAGGCGAACACCACCTTCTTCTTGAGGTCGTCCATGATCGGCAATTGATCATTAGCGGTTTCAAGCTGCATAACCGCCATGTCGCGCTGGCCCTTATGAGCGAAGCACATCGCCAGATAGTAGAGCGACGCGATGCGCTCTTTCGGGCTACGTTGCGAGAGCTGAAACTGTCCGATCGCATCGTCGTAATGCTCGTACATGAAATACTGCATCCCCAACTCGTAGCGCAGCTTGAGGTCGTTCGGATAACGCTGCACACGGGCACTCAAATCATCAAAGATGAACTGATTCATCTCGACTTCCAGTTCAGCGGCGCCCTCCGCGTCACCGGCCTCCTTCATCGCATCAATCTTGGCTTCAAACGCAGATATCCGGGTGGACGTTAACGTGCGATCAAGTTCGGGATCAGCAGCATTAATCTTACGCGCCGCCTCTAGGACTTCGACAGCTTCATCGAAACGCTTGCTCTGCGACAGCAGCCGTGCCAGTGCACGGTAGTAGTTCAGATTGTTCGGTTCCTGCTCGATACGCGCACGGGCCTCCTCGATCAACGCATCCGCATCGGAACCGGCGATGACCGCCTTGGCCTGCATGTCCAGTTTCTTCGCCTGATCCTTGTCGGCAATCAAGTCGCGGTAAGCATCCTTCTTACCGGCGGCCTCTTCCCATCCTGCCGCCATCGTCACACGCGCCTCGGCATCTTTGAGTTGCTTGAAGATCGTTTGGTCATTGGGCAGGTAGGCGTTCAACTTCACGTAGGCATCGCGCGCCTTGGTGTAATCGCCGACCGTCATGTAGTAGTCCGCCACCCGCCGTAGCAACTCCATATCATCTGGGTTATTCTCGTACGCCGCTTCGACCGTAAAGAGCGCGGCCTCTGGGTGGCCGGCCGCTTCCGCCGCTTCAACCGCCATCTCGACATTCTGAGAGTGGAGCGGATTGAGCGTCAGTAATTTTTCGCACTCAATCAATGCGGTTTCGGCCTTACCAGCCTTCAGCAACCCCGCTATTTTCACGCGCATCATCGCCGCTTTGACATCATCAAGCTTCGTCGTCAGCCCGCTCTTCTTTTCCTTACGGAACTTTGCGATTTGCGTGGCACGGAGCAACTTGCGCGCCCTAGAAAATCCGGGCGACAGCGACACGCACTGCATAAGCAGGTCTATCGCGATATCAAAATTGCCACGTTCAAAAGCGGCGCTACCCTTGTTGAAAAAGTTTTGCGCCTGTTGATTCCTCAGATCTGCTCTCTCGCCTGTCATAAAAGATCCTAGATTCGAGTTGTCCCCAAAACCACATTGAGGGGGCGATTATAGAGCCGTACCCGATCCTCCGTCAAGACCGATCCTCGCGATTTAGCGATTTCGCAACTTCCAGAGTTGCATCCGACTCCTATCCGCGCTAATGTGAAACACATGACCGCCTTCAACAAGAAGAAACGCGCATCGCGCACCTTCGTCAGACCGTCCTCCCCTCGCCGTGAGCGTCGCGCACGACTCACGCCCACTGAGCGACGCGCGCTTCTGCTCGTCGTGTTTTTGTTTCTCGTAGGCATGCTGGTGCAGGCCATCCGCCAGACTCAGGACCAGTCCGCGCAACGCCCTACCGCACAGCATTCAGCCTCACGACCGCGACGGCATGCATCACGGTGAATTTGTGATGACCAGTATCGGCTTACTAAACCGCGGATCCTCATACTCAATCACCCATCTGAAGAAGAGCTGCTTGGCCGCTGAAAACTCGTCATTCAGGTGAGGGTTCTGAATAAACACGCGGGTCGTATGATTGCTGTCGAAAGACGACGGCCCCAGTCTGTATTGCGCCAGCATTGTCCAGTCCGGAGCGGTCAGGCTGTCTTTGGCTGTAACCTTGAAGACGGCGTCTCCGAAAACACGGTCACCGAGCAGAGTGGGCACGTTAGTACCGTTCAACGCCAACCATGCAGTCATGAAGTAGTTGGTCGTCGCCTCTTCCCGCTCCACCTTGAGAATACCACCCTCCAGATAGTTGGTTGTCGTGGGGTTGGCATTCAGCCAGTACCGCTCGTAGATCTCAAGCTCACGGCCGTAGTAGTAGGTCGGCGCAAGTGGCGCATCGCCAAAGCCCATCAACCACGTCAAAACATCGCTACCCAGATTTAAATTGTCGACATCCCCGCGGAGACCGAAAGTGACAACAACATTCAAGTTGGTACGTTCCGTCACAAGCAGAGGCAGATCGAACACTTCCACCTCGCCTCCCGTCAGATGCTCGACACCGTTCACCGTGACCGACTTGATGCGATACCACCCATCCGCCTCATACAGAATATTCGTCGGAGTGTTGAGACGGAGCTTGAACGTCAGCGGCGTGACACGCATGCCGTTCTGGACGCCGTGCATCGGTGTCAACGATGATGTCACCACCACATTCGAAACCCCGGGGGCCATCACGTTGAAGTCTTCCACGGTCTGGCCGATATTGACTCCGCCCGGCGTCCACGTCAAATTAGTGGCCCAGTCTGTGGCCAAGGGCAACGCGTACCGCACCGAATTCGTGATCACGTTCAACGAGCCGCCCTTACCTTCCGGCCCGACGTACATAAACCCACGTTCAGGGTTTTCATCAACCCAGACTGCACCTGAGTAGGCCCCGCCCCACCCCGGATTGCGATCGTAAACAACGGCATGCTCATACATACCCCAAGGCCGACGCAGACGGATTCCCAGCGGCTTGCTGTCATAGGAGAACTTGTATGCGATATTCTGGTCGCTATAGTCCAACTTAGGCAGCGGCGGGATACCGCTGTGTCCACCGGGCGGCGTACTCGGATCGTGCCCAACCACAAAGAAGGCATAACCGTTCGTGACCGGCTCCTGCGCCGGCAGGTCTCCCAAAAAGGAGATCGTGTAAACAGGATCGTAATCATTGCACGGCACAATATCAAGATGCCATCCCGAGAGGCTCACTGCAGCGGGGACTGCGATCTCCACGTACGTGTTGTACCCGAAATGAAGTTCCCCGCCTTCATAGGGTTCGTACGCATTGATCTCGTTCAGCCATATGGCACCGACCGGCACATCGTACACGATGTAGTACGCAGCCCAGCCACCGGTCGCGGCGAATCGTTGGTTCAGGTCAATCGGATGATACCACGAGGGTACCGTAAAGACGCTTTGGTAAGCATCCAGTTCTGTGTGCGACGCATCCTCATATGTTGCGCGCACCCGGTATTGAACAACCTGATTTTTCTCCTGCGGCGGGACCACATTGAAAAGGTCTGTACGGTAGAGCAGCAGGTCTTCATCGACGAGTTCCATGTCCAAGGTCACAACCTCGCCAGCCGGCCAGTTTTTGGTACCCCAGACGTTGGTACCCACGTAATAATCCACGTACAAACGGATATTCTGCGGCGAGAGCCGAATGTTGCTTATCCGCGCTTCGAACCCCACTTCGTCCGAGTGCAACGGCTGGAAACGGTCCGTACTGAATCCTCCGCCCTCCGCACAGAGTGCGCGGACATCGACAATCTCAAAACCGGGGAGCACCGGCTCCGTTACCGCCAACTCCTCAACGCACACCCGTTGCCCGCCGCCGGTTGTCGGCACGGCCAGTTTTACGGCACGGTACGCGCGGCCGTCGGTCGGCGTGAAGGAGTACGTCTGATAAAGTTGGTTAGTAACCTGGAAGGTGTGAACGAGCGTCCAGGTATTGGATGCTTTCAACTCTGGATCTGTCGTCACATATAGGAACAGCGGCGCCGGCGCACTTGTGAACTTGCGCGCCATGAACGTTAACGAGCCCAAGCCGGTCGGTAGGAACGGGCTCATAACGTACGCCTCTCGATGCAGCGACTGCGCGGGGTCTGTCTCGGCGGTCTGACTGTTATTCAGGAAACAGGCCTTGGTCTCATCCAGCATTATCCTTTGCAGGTCCGTATCTGTAACCTTGACATTGTACGCGCGCCAGTCCGCATCCTCGACAACCGGTTCATCCCACGCCACGGCGTTGTTGATTTCAACGAGTGCATTGGTGTAGATGCCGCTGCGATCGTTCACCACCCGCAGGTAACCATTCATATTCGTCCCGAGGTACGCCATCGCATGGTTGAAGCTCGACATGGCCGAATCAACCACGACCGTGTGTATCCCGCTCCACAGGGTGGCATTCTCGGCCGGGGCAAATTGCACGACAAGGCGAGCCGGTGCCCGCGAGACACGGTAGTCGAACTCCAGCATCCCCGTGCCGCTAAGCAAACGGGGTGACCTGATCGCCTGATCCAACCAGTCACCTTCATCTCCGTTCGAGTCGATTTCACGCCCGCCGCGCTGATGATCCAACAATACCGTCTTTGTTGTCGTTCTCAGAAACGCCGCCGAACCCGTATCTCTGAGGGGCACCCACGAAGCTCCGTTGTTCCGGCTATACGCCACACCCAGCCCGTTCAAAAGGCCACCCCCGGCCGGGCCAACCCTGCCGTCCGAACCGCAACCCAACCGCAGTTCAAAGGGATACCACCCCGAACCAAGATATGAGATCGTATTGGTAGATGATGTATCTGGATCCTCGTTGTACAGGACTTCCGCACCGTCGATCTTGAGTTGCACACTACCGATAAAGTTTTCAGCGAAACTATTCGCGTTACCTGCGCCATCCAGATAAATCCAGCCGTTATACACATACGTCGTATTCGTCACCCACCCCTCGTCTGTATTCGCATACCGCGTCGAGAGTTGCACCGATGACATTGGGCTCACCTGCCCGGTGTTGAAGGCTCCTGGGACCCGGCCTTCATTCAGGCCCGCGGCACTGTTGGTAATGACCCATGCCTCTGACGCCACCCACTCAGTGGGACGACTTTGATTGTTCGCTTCAGTGTCGCCGGGGCTCAGGTCTGACGCCTCCTGACCGCGCCAACCCGACAGCTTGATTTCATCGACGATCACGTCGACGCGTTGACCGTCAGTACGCCCAAGGACCCGCAACATCAAGAAGTGCGAGCGCCACGCATAGACAGGCACGTCGTAGGTATGATACCCGAATCCCGTGAGCGTCACCTCCTTAAAAGGCTCCCATGCCAGAGTACCCGGCGCCTGCGGTTGCTCATCCGTGCCGAACTCCGTCCGCTGCAAAAATACACCCAGCTTCTGCGAGGGAATTACCGAATAAATCCCGCGAGGAGTGACATTATCAAGCGCTTTCCAACGGCTTGACGGCGCAAACGACCAGTTCAGGATATCGGTGGCAAAGGTTCCGCCAACCAGCAGCGGCGTTAATGTCGTCCCGCCTTTTGCGACCGCACCAGCCATTGTTTCTTGCGAATACACCTCGCCAAAACCGGACCTGCACTCCGCCGACATGAATCCACAGGTGCCGTAGGTCAGCGCCGCACCGCCAGTCTTGCCGTCATCGGTAACCTGCAAAATATTGTCTGTAGAGCCGAATTTACAGCGAAGCGTAGTTGAATTGCCAGACGTGAACATCCGCAGTTCTACTACCGTGCGTTTGTGAATGGCGTCCTTTTCGCTGCTGGCAAATGCCAGCCGATAAGGCACGCCTCCCCGCCATTTGTAAAGCTCATGAAGGAGCCGTTCGTCACGATCCAAGTTGGCAGTATCAGGGACTTGCGTCATCCGATATTCGTAGAAATTTTGGAAATCCTGATAATACCCGAGCACAGAGAGCGAAGGCTCCTGCGGAGACATGTTGCGATCCGCCCCGACGCTGGCACGGACCAAGTAGTTTTGCATGGTGCCCCCTGGCTTGTACCAGATCGCTTTGTCTGGCGAAGCCACCTGCCCCAACCTACACTTGAAGGAAATTCTGTCAATTCCGTCCGGCAAAGTATTCCCCTCGCGGTTATGGATATATCCAAGGCCAAGGCCCGCCTCGCCACCCTGCAAACGGATCGCCACGTTGCGGAATCTCTGGTTGGAGGGATCCGGCGTGTTGAACACGTCGGCCGCCAGCCGGTCAACCACATAGGCGGAAGAGCCGCTCAGCCAGCCGTTAATCGTCAGGTACGGGAGTTCGTTATACACGTTGGTTTGAGCGGGATAGCCGAGGAAAAACTCGTCGACGGTCCGGGTGCCATGCGCCGGCCAAGAATCAAACGTGTTGCTGAGCCGCTGTTTGGAAACCTGGCCGTTACTGTCGGTAAAGACATCCGGAGGGGCTGCCCATCCATTGAAATTCTGATACTCAGCACGACTGGTCATGTACTCCAGCGTGTTCGCATCAAATGTGACTTGAACAAAACCGCCGCCCAGCGCGGTCACGCGCATCGGACGAACTTCTTGCCGGTTTGCATACGCCGCGCACACTCCGCCGAACGGCACCACCCCGATCAATGCCTGGGAAGGCTCGGCCCAATAGACCGGATCGTCCTGCACAGTACCGGTGGCCGCATCATACTTCCGGTTGCCGCGGAAATAAAACTGCAAGTTCGTCTGGACGTTTGCAATCGGGATCATACCGCGCCACACGTCATTGCTAATCAACGTCATCGGAATCGGATTCTCGTCGTAATACGGCCCCGTCACCATCCAGACCGTCTCGTAAGGCGACGGGTAGGGACGCAACCGCGTATAAAACTCGCGCCCTCCCTCCGCCACCGTGTCACTGCGCAAAGTGCGGGGGGACAACCATTCGGTCGTGTAATAGTAAGGCGGATTCGCGTAACTCTCTAAATGGCGATAACGGTAACCTTGAAAATCGCACACAAAGTAATATTCGAGATCGCCCACCCGCGACTCAACCGGTAAAACCGCCTCGTATAGTTCACCATTTCCCACGCCCGAAGCCGCGACGTAGCTCATCGTCGCACTTTGCCAAGCATTGGACATTTGATCAAGATAGCGCCAGCGATACCAGACCGTCATCACGCGATTGGAATAACCGGTCAATTCGTTGTTGTTCGTTCCGATATTGCTAACCTCACACCGAACCTTACAGGCTTGACCAGCCGCCGGATACGCGGGCTCAAAAATCACAGCTGGCTTTTCCATAACGACGTCCGCAGGAGGATATGAGGCGCAGATGTTATCGATCGCAGTAAACGCATCATCCAAAGATATCAGGCCAGAGTGCACTGTCCCCGTTCTGCGAATACGGAACCTGGCCGGCGTGCGACATTGCAACAACCGTTGATAACGCGTAAAATCGTTGGACGATGCCGCATTGAGGGACAACACGTCGAGAACCTGCCAGTTGTTTGAGAACTGCTCCGACTCGACTGGGTACATAACATTTGTGACGCCCCCCCCCAGATAAATATACTCCAGCATGTTGGTGGCGATCTCAACAGTGATCTCAGTTGGATGGGATGGCGACACGTTAATTGCGTCAAAATAAAGAGTCCCGATACCTTCTGGGTAGAACGGGCTCTCTATTTTTGCATCCAAGGTATTCTGCAAACTCGCCTGCCAGTTTGTCTGGATCACAGCACTATAGGAAAGCGGAGGGATAAAATTGACGTTTTGTCCCGTCCCCGCCGATGTACCGGTACGACACGCTGTCAACCGCCATCCCGACGAGTGGTAATGATTTGTCCCGGGCAACAACATGCGGCGTGTGACCGGGAAAAGGGCGGGCGCAGGCCCTTCGTGCACCCAATCGGAGGCGTAATACGAACCAGCGGGTAAAAAAAGCCAGGCATTAAACAGCATACGCCGTTCAATGGGAAGTCCCGTCGAATCCTGCGCAACCGCACCGCACACGCAACAAAGCACAGCCACCAAGAAAATGCATATCTTCACGCCGTTCTTCATCCAGATCCACCGCTCCTCTCTCGATCCGTCACATCGCGCATCCACACACACCGCTCGCTACCACGGCCAGCTCACTTCACGTGATCATTCTTAGCAGCCGACCACTTTCCTGGATCGGCTGGCACATCCACACCGTTGCACAACAGACACGTCAAATCCTTCAGTTTCGAGATCGTCAGATCCTTTTTCTCGGGAGCCACAATACCTTCCACATGTCCATCCGCAAAGGCGACATGAGCCACGCGACGCTTAGCGACCCTGTGATTGAAGCCGATGATCTCTTCATCGGCCGCAGCGCCCTGCCCGCTGAGTTTAACATCCAAAACCCCGTCAGAAGCTTTCGTGTCTGTAGATACTGACTCAACAAACCCACCGCCCTTGACTGTGTAAGCGGGCAGCTCTGCAAAAAGCAACAACGCCCCGGCGCTCCCCCTAGCGGAAAGATCGCCAACATACCGGTCTGCATCGAAATATTTGTTCATCACATACGAACGGCGGATCGGCGCCCTCAGACTGCCCACCCCTTTGCTCCTGCAGGCCTTTCTGTGGGCCTCACACACATACGTATCCACGTCAGCACCCGCATATTTCCACAACACGCCGTTCGAGAGTGAATGATACGTCACCGAGGGATCCCCATGAAAACAGGCGGCCTTCATCGCACCAGCCTGAGGACTCCTGCTGGGCCACGGGTTGCCTCCGCTAGACCACGTCCACGAGACCCACCCTGGATGATGTTTGTACTTGATCGCCATCCAACCCCTATCAAAATGGAACACTTCGGTCGACTTCGCCCGCGGCATACATCGATCCCCATACTCATTCGAGTCCGTGTCGGGGTGATCCTCGGTCGCGTACGCCAGAGCAGCCTGCGTCAGATTCTTGAGATTCGTCTTGCACTTCACGGCCCGCGCCGCCTCGCGCGCGTTCGTCATCTGAGTCGTCAAGGCCGCCGCTAGAATCCCTAAAATCGAGATCACAACCAACAGTTCCACCAAAGTAAAACCCTTAGCTTTTGACCGAAAATTCATAACACTCCTATGTCCGCTTTTACGAGTCATATTGTCGCTTATCTCATCACGAGAGGCAAGGGTTTTTCTTCGTCTTTTTTCGCTTGCGCATTGTCTGAGAATCCTGTCAAATATTGCACAACTGAGGCTCTTGCAAAACCCCCTCGTGACATGGGCGTCCCGCCCATGAAACACGGGCAGGATGCCCGTGCCACGCCTGCACGCAAGGGATTTTGCAGGATTTTCTGACGAAGAGGCGCAGCGGTTGCTG
>Ga0208824_1001455_pt1 | contig 20909 bp, 18 predicted proteins | sample AD_JPNTR3_MetaG_FD_184447 | JGI IMG/M metagenome (GOLD analysis project Ga0208824, IMG submission 184447) | Active sludge microbial communities of municipal wastewater-treating anaerobic digesters from Japan - AD_JPNTR3_MetaG (SPAdes) (version 2) | ecosystem: Engineered > Bioreactor > Anaerobic...
TATGTGTTCTCAGCGCTCTACCGTAGACCTCACCGTCTATGACTATATCCGTGAAGCTGCCTGCTTCATTTTCGGGCTCAGTATAATCCATCTTTTTATCCACACGGAAATATGTTTTTGCGATGCCGATAGTCGGTTTGTTCAGATAAAAGCTCGCATGAGTTGCAATACCCATGTGCCTCGGGTGCAGATAACCATTGCCGTCAAATATGAAAATATCGGGAACAGTTTCAAGCAACTCCACTGTTTTCAGTATCAATGGCAGCTCTCTGAACGCAAGGAATCCTGGCATATACGGAACTTCGATTTTTCCGCTGTAATGCTGCTTTTCAATGACCTCATGGGTCTCCGCATCAATAACAACGATACAGCAGACCGCATACTCTTCGTCGTCCTTATTCCAATAGGCAAGGTCAACGCCTGCGATCAGCTTCACGCTGTACATATCGATTTTGTCAACAGGTTCTATTCTGTCACGCAGTTCATTCTGCTGTCTCAAAAATTCTGTCTGCATTTCAGTTGCATTCATCATCATTCACCTCTGTCTTCAGGGATTATAAACATATCAGTCCAAATAACCGTAGCTACGCAAATAACCATTGCTACGCATTGACTGAATTTCTGACCATGTCAGCCTAGTGATCTTTCCGTTTTCAGCAATATGTAGATATAGATCGTCTTCATTACGGATTCTAACCAACCTGATATTCCCGTTTTCGCGCCATTCATAATAATTACCATTAACGAAATCATGATAGCGCTTGACTTGTCAGCAGCGGCTTGAATGGCTCAAGAGTTGCCGTATCACCTGTATACACAACATTATTTCCGTGGATATTAAGATGATATCCGAAGCACTTCCCTTCCAGAGGCTTTACATTGGTAGTCGGCACAGCAGAAAACGATCATCCTCTATTTCCGTCAACAATTCAGAAATATAGTCTCCCACATTCTCGATAGTGCTATGGCTACCGTGAACTGTCTTCACAGTAACGGACAGCTTAACACAGTTCTGATAATTGTCAGGCAGAATCGTATCCTTGTCGCTGCACAGAGTGTAAGCACTTTCATTCTGAGTGCTGACAGACATTTTTCGGTACTGCTCAACAAACTCAGCAGCTATGCCTGAACTTGTGATAAGCTCCAGCTCATGCGGATAGTAGCATGGATTTGTAAGTATACACGGACGCTTGAACTTGCGGCTCAGCTTGTCCGCATACCAACCGCCAAGGCTTTGTCCCACAAATATAAAGTCACCGGAATCCACCATATCCGAAAGCTGTTCAAGGAGCTTTTCGGGAGATGTTTCCTTGTAATTAAGCTTTGGCGAAACGATATCTTCCGCAGGAAATATCTCGCAAAGCGCCTTATAATTTTTGTTATCGGCTTCTCCCATAAAGCCGTGCAGATTCAGTATTTTCATACGCCCTCCCCTATCAGCTCTTCAAGAGCCTTTTCAAAATCTTTATCCTGCTGAGCAGTTCGCTTGGACAAGCCTTTTGTACGTCCGCCGCTCCTTCTTATCTTAGCGGAGACAGCGCGGAATTCCAGCAGTCCGGAAATGTTCTCCTCTGTGTAACGCTTGCCGTCCTGATTGAGGACTGCCGCACGTTTGCTCAGGCACATTGCCGCCAGTCCGTAGTCCTGAGTTATAGTTATATCACCTGCGTTTACAAGGTTTACAAGACGAAAGTCGGCACTGTCTGCGCCCTTGTCCACGATTATAGTCTCGGCGCCCTCACGCTGAATGGAATGAGCAGTATCGCAAATAATTGTACACTCTACTCCGTATCTCCTGGCCGTCCTAACTGTGATATCCACCACAGGACAGCCGTCTGCATCAATAAAGATCTTCATTTTATCACCCCAATCAGATTTGTTGAATCCATTATAACACATCCGAAAAGGATTTACAATACATCTGAAAAATGATATAATAAAATGGAATACAGTGCGGCAAAACGCCTGTAAATGTTAATGCCCGCCCGCCCCCTCAGTGTCAGGCACAGCTTGCAAATTCAGAAGGGCGAGACGGAATACGGTCTGAAAGTTCCGGGCGCGACATATCATACTGAGAGGAGAATGCGCATGAACTTTTTATGCAAATGCTGCAAGTCACGGGTAACTGAATGCAAACGCCCGGAATACATTGAGTCCGCAGCTATCCACCAAAGAGCCTACCACATGGAATGGGCGGTCTTCGATGAAGAGGAAAACAGTAAACCCATCAATGAGAGAGAATGGTCGGATAGAAATATTGCTCCGAAGGTCGGAGATAAGCGAATACTCCGGGTAAAGATCCCATTTGATGAGGAAATAGGGGCGGTATTCACGAATGTTTACGAGCCCTGGCAGATGTTCCTTAACGGCTGGGACAGTGCCACATCTCCTGAGGATATATCCAAAGCCTCCGCTGTGCTCTGCCGCTTTGAGGAAGTCCTGTGGAGTGACGAGTTTTCGGCTTTCATAAGCGTAGAGATACTGAGCGTTATGCCACTTTGCCAGTTGTATAAATACATTCCCCAAACCGTTACCAACAACCGGTTTTTCGAGGAATTCGGCTCACATGAAGAGGTCTGGACCGACTATAAGGACGAGCATCTGCTGTATCGTTCCTGGAGTGCTCAGGGAGATGTTGGAGAAACACAGCTCATATATACAGACGACAACGGAAAGCGCCACGAAGTAATGACCAGTTGGTTCGGAATGCACGATGACTTTTACTATTTCGGGAATAGGGTCAACGAGTAAAGAAACAGGAGAATACTATGCGAACTTACATAATAGACGGCAGCAAGTTTTACGACTTTGAGGGGTTCTGCTGTGAGATCGACCGAATCTTGACGAAGGGACTGAGCTTCAAAACAGGTCATAATCTCAACGCATTCAGAGATATTCTGTATGGCGGTTTTGGCTGTCACGAACCAGAAGAACCCTTTGTGATAAAATGGCTTCACTACGAAAAGAGCAGAGCCAATCTGGGCGACATCCTTATGCTTGCAATACTGGATAATATCACTGACCACGACAACAGCGGCTATGACTGCAAGCTGGAAATTTATCGTTAAGAATTCGGTTTCAGACTTCCTGATGATATAGCAGACTACATAAACTTATTCTAGAATACATCATCATTTTTCAGCAGATACCTGTTGCTTACCACCTTCATACTCAATTCAGCGCCGATATTGCTGCTGTATACAGGCTCAGTAGGACGAATAACGATACCTTCTTTTTTACCGCCGTTGGGATAATTGCCGTCTGCTCGTTCAAGCAAAGCTTCGATTGTTGGATATTTCGCTGGCAGGTCTGTATCTATCTCTTCTATCGGAACAGTCGTGAACTCCAGTTCACTGCATATTTCAAGCATTCTTTCAAGTCCTACACGCTTGCCGTTCTCCATTACTGTGAAAACATACCACTCAGGTCTTTTGAGCTTCAGACGGTTCTGCTGTATGCCTGGAGCGCAAAGCTCTCCTTGTACGGCGAACTCCTTCAAGCCCTCTTTTTCTGCGAACGCTTTGATTTTTTCCTTGTAGCCCCGCTCATTGACAAGCTTGTAGAAATCGCTGTTGCCATCATCCTTGTACTCGTAGTTATGACCTGTAACATGGAAACCGTCTTCATCTATACTGATAGAGTGGGAACTGCCGTCCATTTTGGTGCTGATGTAGTACTCAAGTCCTGTGAACTCCTTTATGAGCTCAGGTGCAGCCTGCACCCTTGTCTCATCGGTATGAGGAATACTTCTCGGCATGTTCCCTATGATAGTACCGCCGGAGGTTGCTCGCTCCTCTATCTCCCACTTGCGGACTCCGAGTATCTCGGTAACATCTGCTCCAAGCTCAATATCAGTCGGTATTTCGGGAAATATACTTATAGGCAGCAAAAGTCCCTGCGATACCTGTCCTCGGAATTTTTGAGTTTTCAGACGGAATCCCTCGCCCATGATGTCGGTGTTTTTGTAGCTGGACGCTCTCAGAAATTCAAACTCAGGTCTGACGGGAATAAAGCTGTCTATCTCAAAATATACGGCTAAGTCCATAGGCTTGAACTGTCCCTTGTTTACTACGCACTGCCAGCCAAGAACATAAGCCAGCTCTATCCTGTCAGCGCCTTCGATAGGTTCTATCTTCCATATTCTTTGTATGCTTGCTAATTTTCTGCTCATTGTTATCATTTCCTTTCATAGTTTGACCTGGTTCCCGTTGGAAGGCTCGAACTTCCATTATCGGAGTCAAATACCGATGTCCTGCCCATTAGACGAAACGGAATGGTGCCTCCGGCAAGAGTCGAACTTGCGACGCCAGGTTCTTCGGACCTGCGCTCTACCGGCTGAGCTACGGAGGCAAAATTGGAGACTGTGACAGGAGTCGAACCTGCGCTCATGGAATTGCAGTCCATTGCCTTTCCACTTGGCTACACAGTCATCGTTGTGTATATGTTACAATTTAGATACTACTGCCGTGAGCGAAAGCAGACTATGCTTTCTGAAAAGAGTGAGCGAGCTTGCGAGCGTCAACGTGGACGGAGGCGCAGGCTCTGCGTTGGTTCCCGCTGAAAGAATCGAACTTACATCTTCTGCGTCAGAAGCAGATGTCCTACCATTAGACGAAGCGGAATTATCTCACCCCGCCCGACATGGGCGGGAGTGTCTAATTAGTTATAATAATCTCGTCAATAGGCACATCAAGTATATGTGCCAGTATGACTATGTTGTCGATAGAGGGCATAGCGTCTCCTCTCATCCACTTGAATATCGCTTGCGGCGTGTTGAAGCCGAATACTGTTTGTACATCAGCCACCTTGAGTCCTTTGCCTTTTATCAAAGCTCTGATGTTTGCGCCTGTTGCTATCATATCGATAGTCGGAGCTGCTATGGGCATAAAAATAACCACCTTTCTGAATAGAATAATAAAAACCGCCTGTGTGAGTTGATACTGCACACAGACGGCTATGTTCTATCAGAAGATGGTTTACAATGCAACACTATCTCTGCTCACCTTTTTAGGATGACCGAACAAGCACTTTTCTGTCCTGTGCGCAGCAAAACTGAGCCATTATCTTCCTGCTGGAAGAAATAGCTTGACTGCTGGAAATCAAAAGCACAAATGTATGCAGACATAGCGTTGTTCATGATAGCGTTCATTGTTTTCACCCTTTCGTTAGTAAGAATTCCGGGAGCTTTTCCCTTGTGTTGACATCATTATATCACGGCATTATGGAAATGTCAAGTAAACCTGTGGTATAGTTTTTATCGGCAAGGTATTAATACTGAGATTAATATAATCTGCTGTGATATATTGACTGGCATCACGCTGTTTGACAGATACTGCATAAGTCTCCGAAAGCGGTTCATAAAAAAACCGCCCGTTGTGCAAATCGCCGAAAATTCAGCGAAATATTAGTCACGGAAATTTTGCAAAACTATACTTTTGTGTAGGGACAAGCCCGGAAAAAAGTGGTATAATAAGAAAAAGGCTGTTTGCAGCCGTGAAATGGAGGAATTTTTATGATGATCAAGAAGCTGTTTGAGAAAGTCGCGGCGGTGGTGCTGTCGGTGTGTCTGGTCGGCGGCGCGACGGGGATTGATGCACCTTTAGGCTTTGCGGTAAATGCAGAGGAGGCTTCTGTTATTTCAATTGGAACATACGAAGTTGAAGATTTAAATAACGTACAATTATGGACCAGTTTGTATGAAACATTAGTTCCAGGATTTAACGGGGAAGGATTTGTATACTTAATGAATGAACCAATATCATTCTATGTCAATGCACCGGAAAATGGTTCTTTTAATATTTCCATTCGTTCAATTCAGCTATTAAATCAAGAAGGAAGAATGCAAACAATTGTTATTAATGGTAAAGAACATAATTTCACAATGCCATACGCAGATGAATGGACAAATATTGAATTAGGTCCATTTCAATTAAACCAGGGATTGAACGAAGTTTCATTTACAGGTTACTACGGATATATGGCATTAGATAGAATAACAATAGGGCAAGAATCAACAACAGAATCAACAAGGCTTTTTTATTTATCAGAAGAAGATAATGAAAAGATATGCAAATGGATCGACTATCCAAACAAATTTAACGATCTTTTGACTGATTATTCATCAATTAATTACTGCCCCGAACTTGCCAATATGTTGTGCGTGATGGCGCAGTCTGCCTACAGCGAAGAATGTGTCAGAGCTAATTACAACGAGCTGGGCTTTAAGAACCAGACCGCTGTTTACGACTACGAGACCACATACACCCAGGATGACAACTGCGGCTACGTCATCGGCTATCAGGACTTGAAGGATGGCACAAGAGAATTTCTCATTACCGTCCGGGGAACTGCCAGCGATATTCTCACCGAATTCTATAAACCGCCTTTCGGCGACCCTGCGGAATGGTTCAGCGACTTCAATCTTGGTTTTGGGCAGATCAATCCCTGGGCGCCCTGCCCTGACTACCACGACGGCTTTGAAGCCGCCGCCGACCGCATTTATGAGTCGCTGCAAAAATACAACGACGGAACTATCCGAACAAAGAAAGTCCGCTACGTTCTCACAGGTCACAGCCGCGGCGCCGCCGTGAGCGACATCGTCTCAAAATGGCTGATAGACAGCGGTGTAAGCAAGAACGACCTGTATTCCTACAACTTCGCCTGCCCCGGCACAGCCATCGACAAGGAATCCGAATTCACAAGCAGTAAATATATCAGCATTTTCAACCTCAACTGCGCCCGCGATCTTGTAGGTCAGGCTCCCGGCGAAAAACTGACGCTGCTTTCCATTCCGTTCCTCGGAACAATGGGCTCAAAAGACCCTGCTCAATGGGGAAAATACGGTCAGACCTACTTCTGGGACGCAGACTGGGATTCATCAAAATCCGCCTCAGTCACTGAGCTTGGAACGTATCACCCCTGCGATAAAAACTATATCCCATATTTTAGCCAGCAAAATGAACTGAGCGAGTTCAAGACGTTCTACGATATGAAGAATATTCAGGATTCAAACTGGTATAAACCGCGGACTGTCACGCTTGTTAAGCAGATCAATATCTTTCCGCCTTTTGAATCAAAAGTAGGTGCAACTATCAGTGATGCAACCGGAAACATAGTGGCAACACTAAAAAATGGTATACTTGAGATCGTTTCCGGAATGGAAGACAAGATGATTGGAAATATTGGCGACGACGGCGTTATACAGATTGCTGTGGATTCCAGCGAGGAATACCAGGTAAATGTGACCAGTGATGAGCCTGTAACGATTGCTGTTGCTCAGGGTAATCAGAATTACAACTCCGTCAACAACGGCGCGGTCTACACCGCTGCTCCCGGCAATACGACCATCGACATAACTCCCGATACTCCGGCAGCTGAAACTCCCGTCACCGGCGGAAACGGCAAGGCAATCGAGCCGGATAAGGTGTGGAATCTGGGCGACGTAAACGGCGACAGATCCGCTAATATCGCCGACGCCGTGCTGCTCCAGAAGTGGCTGCTGAATAAGCCTGATTCCGACCTTACTGAGTGGACCGCCGCCGACATCTACGAAGACGGCAAACTGAACGTCTACGACCTCACCCTACTGAAGCAGCTAATAACCGAATAAAAGACTGAACGGCTCCCGTCTGGGAGCCGTTTATCATGCTATTTATGATCTTTGCTTGTGGCTGGCAGTTTATCGGTGGCGCTCCATTGCTTTTTTGAGCTTGTCATGCACTGATCTGCGAAGGAGAAGCAACTTTTGAGAACGCCTGTATGTTCTCCATGCCTGATCTTACAAAACAACAGCGGCACAGTATGAAACTGTGCCGCTGTTGATGATGTTTTTATGAGAAATGCTCCTCAGCAGAGATACCGAACTTCATCATTTCAGTGACTAAGTTCTTGAAGGTCTCACTGTCTGAATTGTTCAGTCTGTTGTAGACGTAAGATTCGATGCTGTACTGGAAGGTATTGCTTATCTGCTTTGAACCGTCGTAGATCTTAGCAGTTATCACGCTTCTTACATCGGTTATCGCTATTGAATCAATGCTTACGATGTAATAGCTGCCGCTCTTTGTGAACTGTGAAGCAGGAATCGTCTTTGTGACTGATGTTCCGCTGCTGGTCTTGTATGTAAGTTTCAGCTTGACATTGGCCATGTTCTGACCTGTCGCAAATTTCAGTCTGTACATGAGCACCGTCTTGTTCTCGAAGGATACATTCTTCTTGTCGAAGGTCGCTGTTGCTCCGGAAACTGCTGTTGTCTTTTCTGCATTTTTCAGCGTTGGAAGTGTCTGTGTTCCCATTTTCTTCTGTGCGGCTGTGAGGTCACTATTGGCGAGATGAGCCGCATTCTTGTCGAAGTGCACCTGTGCAGCAGCACCGTAATTCAGCATATCCACCAGCATTTTCTTGAAAGTGGCGCTGCTTGAGTTCTGGATACGATCCATTGCGTAATCCTTTATGCTGTACTTATCCGGCTTTGTGGAATAAGTCACGCCGTTTTTGTCGGCAAGGAGAGAAGCAGTGAGAGTGCTGCCCATATCCGTGGAAGTGATGCCGTCGAAGGTGAACATATAATAAACTACGCCGCCGATGGTCTGCTCTTTGTAGCTTGTGAGCGTTTTCTTCACAAAAGTAGGCTCTGATGCACCTGCTGTATACTCCTCCTTGGTTACTTCAAGGCGGATATTACTGTAGCCGCTGAGGCTTTCCTTTGGAACAGCGTAGTACATTGACAGGTCGTTCTGGAATGAGCAGTTGTGCTTGAATTCAAGGCTGCTGAGGGTGCTGTCGGTGATATATCCGTCAGTGTCATCGCTGTCGGCTGTGCGGAAGGTCTCAGTGTAGAAGGGTTCGCTGGCGCCTTTGAGCCTGATATTCATAGTATAATCTGTGGAAGGCTTCAGACCTGTGAAGGGACGTCCGTCGTGATTCCTCAGATCCACATAGCTTCCGCCGCCGAAGCTGACCTCATAGCCACCCTCAGCCACCACATTATACAAGTAGGTATTGGTGAGGGTATTGCCGGCGAGAGAGTTCAGCTGTATCGAATCCGGCATCGCTGTTACGCTTTCGTATACACCGGGCAGGCTGCGGACAGGTACGCCGTACTCAAGATACGCAGACCTCACGCAGACAGTGAATGAGGGTACATGATAATAATTGCCGACCTTGGGTGCAAGCAGGATCTGCTCTGAATTGTACACAGCGTTCTTTTTGGGCACTGCATAGATGTCCAGCGAGCCGTCATCGTTGAGGTTTGCGCCGGCTGTGTCCATAAAGGACATATTTATATTATAACCGTACGCGATCTGCAGTTTCTCCAACTCATCGATAGTGGGTTCAGTGAAATAGTAAAAAGGATCCGGCGTAAGTCTCACTCTGTAGATATATGAGCCGTTATACTGCATGATCTCGCCTTCTTCGAGGAAGCGCTCGTTTTTGGCGTCATACCAGCCGGTATTGTCAAGGTCGATATTGCAGTTATTATGGTGATATTCTCCGACAGCCTTGACGGTGCTTCCCGGGTATGGCAGCTCGCCGGTAAATACGATTGGATCGGCTCTGAAAGATGAATAATCTATGGAATCGTACTTGAACATAGTTAAATATCCAGGTGTTTCGGGGGTGTCTATACGGGCATATTTATGATAATTTTTACTGCTGTTAAACGCAGTTCCGATTCCGCCTACCAAATCAGTACAATTATAAAACATTTCAAATGAAAGTGTGACATTATCTGTATTCCATTTATCGGAAGCATAAATGGTTGTCAGCGAAGAGCAGTCGTAGAACATTCGCTCCATATTTGTAACGCTTGATGTATCAAAGCTGCTGAGATCAAGTAATGTCAGCGATTTGCAATGCCTGAACATATTGCTCATATCGGTAACGTTTGATGTTTCAAAGTTACTAAGATCAAGCGATTCAAGTGATATACAATAACGGAACATACTTTGCATATTAGTAACCTTTGATGTATCAAAGCCGCTCACATCAAGTGATGTCAGCGAAGAACAGCCGTAGAACATAGATTCCATATTGGTAATTTTTGATGTATTAAAGCCGCTAAGATCAAGTGATGTCAGCGAAGAGCAGCCGTAGAACATTTGCTTCGTGGATACTACATTTGAAGAATCGGCTTGGCTGAGGTCTATGCTTTCAACTTGCTCCCACTCATAGAACAAGGCTAAGCAATCTTTAGGAAGCACCGCCCCGGGCGCAGCAACAACAGATTTTACTCTTTTATCAAACTTAAAATCCAAACGATTGCTTTCCTTAATGTTTCCGCTGAGGGTCAGCACGCCCGTTGTCTCATCGAGGGTGGCGGTGCTACCTGCATCTTCCGCCTGTGCCGTCAGTGAAATGCCGGACAGGTCGAAGGAGCCTGCCTCAAAGGGGGCTGCCCCTCCTATCAACGTCAGCGCAAGAAACGCTGCCAGCATTTTTCTGATACCTTTCATAAAACCACTCCTTTTTATTCGTTTTAACAAAGATCCTGTGTGACGGTATACTTACCTATTGTAATTATAGCATTATTTCATGGGCGTGAACAGTGTACGAAAGGGAACCCTGTGTGTAGAAAAAACCGGCTGTATTCTATGTGTTTTACACAAAACTCCCCTGCGTGTGCAGGGGAGCTTTCGTTATCGTGTCCTGAGAAATTCGCTCAGGGAATCTGTTCCGCCGGTCTGGATATAGGCGTAGAATTGCAGGATATCCGAAGCATCGGAAGCATCGATAAAGCCGTCGCTGTTGACGTCGCCCACACTTGTGGAAACAGTGGGAGCGGCACCGGTCTGTATCGCGGCGTATTCCGCCAGCACAGACGATGCGTCGGTGGAGTCGATAACGCCGTCTCCGTCCAGGTCGCCCAGCTTGTGGTCGGTGTCGGATTTCTCGCCCAGTATCTCGAAGCTGTAGCCGTATTTCTCAGCGAATGCCTGTGCGGTAGAACCCTCATAGCCGTATATCACGCCGTTGAAGAATGGCTCGCCGGACTCCTCATCGAAGCCGTTGCAGATAGTATAAGCGGAATCGAATATCTTGCAATCCGGATTCTGAATGGTGAGCGTGCTGAGGTTTTCGCAGCCGACAAAAGCGCTCTCGCCGATGCTGGAAACGCTCTCTGGAACAGTCACGGAAACAATGCTGTCGCAGCCCTCAAAGGCTCCGCTTTCGATAGAAGTCACGGGCTTTCCGTTCATCTCCGAAGGGATTGCGAGTTCCTCCGCTGAGCCGGTGTAGTCAATCAGGGAGACTGTGCCGTCCTCCGAAGTCTCGTCAAGAACGAGTCCGGAATCAGGCGATTCAAAGCGAACGAGCCGCTCCGTTCTGTCGGGGTAGTCGCCGTCAAGAATGTAGGGTATCTCCACGGAAAGCCCATCAGATGTCGTCTGAACCTGTTTGATGTACAGAAGATTATCCTTAGCAAGAAGGTCCACTGCGTTCTCATCGGCGAAAACGTAGAAGTTATAGACGTCTGCCACAGGGCGCTCCCAATTCGCCTTATATCGCAAATCTGGTGATGAAGGAGTTCGACGAGGAGATTGGAGCATGGTGCAGCAGCCGGAACATCTCCTACACAAGATACTGCGACGACCTGACTTTCTCCGGCACAAGATATGCCATAAAGGAAAGCCGCGTTTTCAGCGAGGTCAGGAGTATGCTGCTTTTCAATGGCTTTGATCTGAACTAGAAAAAGATCGTTTTTGCCAGCTCTGCCCGACAGCAGCGCGTAACCGGAGTGGTAATCAACGAAAAGCCTTCGCTTTCCCGTCAGCAGCGCCGCCAGATCCGGCAGGAGGTCTATTATACCGCGAAACACGGCGTGAAGAGCAGCCTGCGCCGCCGGAAGATCCGACTCTCTCCGGAGGAATACCTGCGTTCGCTCATGGGACGCATCTCCTTCGCTCTCCAGCTCCAGCCGGAAAACCACAAAATGCAGGAGAATTTCCTGCGCGTAAAGGAACTGATGTTACAGCTGCCCATAAATTGATCACCGCACAAAAAGCAAATCCGAAGCTATTGCCCCGGAGCTTGATATCTGAAAGGTTTTGTGGAATTATGCCTGAGCGAGCTGCTCTCTCTTCTTAGCAGACTTGCCTGCGGCGGCTGCTGTGAGAATGAAGAATCCAGCCAGGATCCCCTGAACTACGAGAAGTGTGTCCATGCTCTTGATGCCCTTTTCAATGTAATCAATGTACTCAGCCTCGCTGTAGGACTTGTCGCTGACCTTGTAGATGTAGCTGCCGTCTGCCTCAGAGACCTCAGCAGCGTATGAAGTGTGGGTGGTCTTGACCTTGTCTGCTTCCTTGCTGACACCGACCTTTATTCCCAGGCATACAGCCTCCAGAATAACTGCGATAATTGCGAACACGATCATGATTCTTTTGATAGCTTTCATTTTGTTTTCTCCTTTTCTATTATTACTCCTGGCTTAGTTTGACTTCTTCTTCAGTGTGAATGCTACTGCTGCTACAGCCAGACCAGCTACAGGGATCGCAGGGAATGCAACGCCGGTCTTGGGAGAGCTGTTCTTCTTAGCTGTTGTCTTTACAGCAGCGGTCGTGCCTGAGAACGAGCCGTCCTCGTTGTAGGCTGCATACTCGTCAACGTGGAAGTACTTAACAGGAGAGTTTACGTTTTCTATCTCGCGAACGCTTATTCTCCAGAAGTATTCGTTTGCGTTCTGGACCCACTCTGTGCTTACGATGATACATGTCTTGCCGTCCAGCCCAGCGGAAGCCAGTGCATTTTCGCCGGCTGCCTGCTCCTGCTATTGCGATAAAACCTGTAATCACTGCGGTTGCGATGATTGAAATAAACTTTCTCATGATCATTTCTCTTTTTCATTAAATAAGATTTTCGTTTTTTGATTTCCGGTGGAGGTCTTTCCCCCTTCCGTGATCATATAATACCATGAATCAGGAGAGTATTCAATATGCAGGTTTTCCGCGAAATGTAGCCTAAACCACGGTTTTCTGAAGGGCTGTAGTACAAGCTGCAAGCCGCACTGAAATTGTTGCAAAAAGAAGTGCCGCCCCTGAGGGCGGCACAGCTGTGTTTTTTATAAGAGATCAGTCTCGTTGCTTGTCGTGATAACGTCATCATTATCGAATTCGATTATCTCCATTTCGGGAGTTGTATATTTTTCCATCTATAGCACCTCCAGTGGTAAGCTTATATTTTTATGATGTTTGCGCCGTCTTCAATAGTAACATTACTGCTTTCTTCAAAAGGCTTACCGAAATAATAGGTCGCATCTTTACCCTTTTGTACAGTAACTGATGTAACATCAGCGGTTATGGTGACGCTTTTATAATTATTGCCGAATTCTGAACCGATAGCAGAACCAGGGCCTACTCCTACTGCGGTCACTGTTCCGCCGCTTATCAGGATAGCGCCGCATACTCCGCTTAATCCTGTTCCGATACCGGCAGCACAACAGCTTTGTTCAGGATCATCGGTGCTTTCAGCGTTTACAGTACCGCCGCTTATAGTGATATCACCGCATTCTCCATTATATCCTGCTCCTATTCCAGGTCCATAGGTTCCGCCCGTTGCAGTAACATTACCTCCGCTTATCGTTATATTACCGCATTCTCCATCAAATCCTGTTCCTATTCCGGCTGCTTTGTCTCCGCCTGTTGCAGTAACATTACCTCCGCTTATTATGATGTCACCGCAGGAAGACTCTCCATTCATTGAAACACTTGCGCCGATACCGGGAGAGTAACGATCTGATGTTGCGATCACAGTACCACCGGTTATTGTAATATTACCGCCGTTACTGTACCCGCAGCCGATACCGCTGCCGGAGCTTTCACCTTCCCGTGCTTTAGCAGCTGCTGTTACATTGCCTCCGTTGATCGTGATATCTCCGCAGGTAATAACAGATCCGGGATCATCATGCCAACCGCCTCCGATACCTGCTGACTTGCCGGCAGCATTGATTGTACCGCCGTTAATGACGATATTTCCACAGCTGAGGCGATAGCCTCCGCCTATACCGGCATGGAATGCACTGGAAGCATTGAGAGTGCCATTGCCGTCAATGGTCAACGTCTTTTCTGGAGCGATATAAATGCCGGGGTAGTCATGGTAGAATTCACTGACCGTATTCACGCCTTCGAGTATAAGCTCTGCATCACCTTCGCAGGTGATACCTGCCCACTTATAATTTTTATCATCAACACCGTTTATGGTAACATTTTTGAGAGTTACCTTTGCGCCGTCCTCAACTGATATCTTGACGTTTTCTTTGAGTTCGCCCGTGAGGATATCGCCGTTCTTTGCGGTGTAGTCCGCAGTCAGCGCAGAAAGGTCTATAGCCTCAATAGGCTCAGGATAAACGATAGTATCCTGTGCGAGATATTCCTCGCCGCCGTTGACACAAATGCCGTCCTCATAGTAAACCTTGCCGCCGATAGTGATCGTACCGCATTTTGTCGTATCATAACCGTCAGTACCTATACTGTACGACGCATACTCACCCTTTGTTGCCGTTACTTTTTCCACGGTATCAGCGATAGTGATATCACCGCATCCTTCGCCGATTACACTTCCGATACCGGGTGCAAAAATGCTGCCAATCGCCGTAACTGTACCGCCGTTTATCTTAATATCGCCGCATTTGTAATAGTTTACGCCAGAAGTCAAACCTGTTCCTATTCCGGGACATCTATTTCCTCCGATCGCTGTTACATTACCGCCGTTTATTGTGATATTGCCAAAATCAGCTTCCCAAGAACCGCCGATCCCGGCAGACTCCGATCCGCCTGTTGCCGTTATATTTCCACCGTTTATGATTATATTGGCGTCTCCGTATCCGCCTATTCCTGCAATGCCTGAACTTCCGTTAGCAGTGAGACTTCCTTCACCGTCGATAGTAAGCGTTCCTTTAATACTGATCTGAGCTTGATTTGTTCCCTCAAGAAGTATCGTTGAGTTATCTTTGCAGTTAATAAAATTCTGTACTTCTGCGTTTTTCAGCGTAACTGTAACTCTGGTAACATAAATTTGTCTATCTGTCGTGCCTGTGAGGATATCGCCGTCCTTTGCATAATAACTAGCTGTAAGCTGTGAAAGATCGACGGTGTGCTTCTTCTCCTCATCATAATTATGTGCTGCAAGGTAATAAGCCGTTACAGCCTTTGCCATGGTCACGTTTCTCTGGGAAGGCTCCTCCTGACCCATAACACGTTCAGCCCATGAGAGTGCTGAGAATGTGTAAGTCCAGTCGTCAACGGTGATCGACTGCTCCATGGCAAGATCCTGGGGAAGGAGTCCGCTTATCTCGAAATATGAGGGGTATTCATCTGTGCTTTTATTGCCGGAAACAGAAGTATACTTTCCGTCATCGTCCTGAGTACCTGCCTGCATATCCTTGATGTAAAAGCGGATAGCTGTCTTGGAATCCAGAACGAGGGAGAGCTTAGCTTCGTCAGAAGTGAAGTCCGCAGCGTAAGGAGCGAGCGCTTCCTTCAGCTCATCATTGCCGGAAATATTGTAAGCTCCGGTCAGCTGGTCTTCCACCGCATTGATCGTATTAAGGTCTGTACCGTAAAAATACTCCTCGGAGGCATTTCCGAAATCAAGCGTCGCCGTTATAAGATCATGTGTCAGGGTTTCGCTGCTGTTTGTACTGGTATTGAGGTCCTCAAGATACTTTGACGCAGAATATGTCAGCGGTGCGCCGACCTGCTCATCGCCCTTGTAGAGAGTGGCTGTGATCTCAGCGTTGATGTCCTTTGCATAGATATGTGCAGAAGCACGGTACTTACCGTCCTTTTCAGTGAAGCCGCTTGATCTGTCGACGCACTTGCCGGAGAACTCCACAGTGTATTCGCTGTAATTCTCAGCTGTTATCAGGTCGGAATAGAAGTTCAGAACAAGATCGTCGCCGAGAGCGAGTGAAGCGCCGCTGAATGCTTTTTCTGCAAATTCTGCGGAATCTGTAACATCGCCATCGCCTGTCACCGAGTAAACACCGTTCTTGACATTTGTTTTGATAGAAAGCGCCTTATTGGAGTCGCTGGCGGCTGCGCTTTCCGGAACTACTGCACTTATCATTGATACAGTCATACACAGGGAAGTAACCGTAGAAATAAGCTTTTTCATAAATAATAAATCCTTTCTTTAAATTTTTAAGCACATTAAGGTCGATATGTTTATTTTACAGCATTTTCAGGCGTAAGTCAACAAGTTACGGAAAAAAACCAGCATATATGTAAGAATAAGAATTCATTACGTTATAAAAGTCAGAGTCTGTCCCGCCCGTAATGGCTATACCTGTCCTTATCCTGGATCAAACTGTAGCAGCGGAGGGGTATCAGTTTTTCGTTACGGTAACAGTTGCTCCTGCGCCTTCAAGGTCAGCAACGAGCTGATCCGCATCTGCTCTTGTTGCAGAATCTGTTATAGTAACGGGTGCTGAATTGACGATGTTCTTTGCCTCTTTCAGACCGCAGCTCAGATACTTATTGATTATCGAAATGGCCGACGTTAACGATGTTATATCCTCTCCGACTTTTTCAAGGCGTATGGTATAGGTATCTTTCTGCTCGATTATCATTTGCTTTAATAGGCAGAGATCAAACACATCAAGTCTGTCATCTTCGCACAGATCAGCGTTTTTCCAGTATGGTATCTGCGTACCTGGAACGGCAAGCAGCCATTTTTGCAGCAGAACAGCATCTGCTATTGTGACCTCTCCGTCACAGTTGACATCGCCTTTTTTATCAATGCCATACTTGATGTAAGTGCCTCCTGTATTATTAAATTCGGCAAATTCTGCGTTGCCGCTGATGACAGTTGAAGAGTCACTTGCATTCACCCAGCCGTTTCCGTTTGGCAGCTCATGCCCCACGGCAATATCGCCGAAATTCTTTCCAAGCGTTAATACGGAAAGGTCTGTACAGTATCGGAACATTAAATCTGCACTTTCAACGTTGCTTGTATCGAAGCTGCTCAGATCAAGTGTAGTCAGGGAAGGACAATCATAAAACATATAACTCATATCCGTAACATTTCTTGTGTTAAAGCTGCTAAGATCAAGCGCAATCAATCCAGAACAACCTTCAAACATACTACACATTGACTGCACATTGCTTGTGTCAAAGCTACTAAGATCAATCGCACTCGATCCAGAGCAATTATAGAACATATGACTCATATCCGTAACATTGCTTGTGTCAAAGCTGCTAAGATCAAGTGAAGGTAATGATTCGCAGCGAGAGAACATACCATACATATCTGTCACATTGCTTGTGTCAAAGCTGCTAAGGTCAAGAGAAGTCAATGAAAGGCAGAAAGCGAACATACCATACATATCTGTCACATTACTTGTATCAAAGCTGCTAAGGTCAAGAGAAGTTAATAATTCGCAGGAACGGAACATTAAACTCATATCCGTAACATTGCTTGTGTCAAAGCTGCTGATATCAAGATAAGTCAATGGACTCAACTCGCTCGCGTTTCCTATATTAAACATATTACTCATATCCGTAACATTGCTTGTATCAACATTGGATAAGTCTATTGAAGTGCATTGTAGATATTCATGAAACATCAGCTTGCAGCTTTCCGGAAAGACAGTCCCCTCTGCCGCCTTAATGGTTTTGACAGCGTCCTTCTGTTCAAAGCCTGTTATCTCGTCAAGCACCACATTGCCTTTCAGCGTCAGCAGACCTGTTGTGCTGTTGAAGATGTAGCATTCACCGGCAGCATCAGCCGTAATGGAATAGTCCCTGACTGTCGGTGCATTGAACGTAAACGCACCGCCCACCATGCACAGTGATAACGCCGCCGCTATTATTCTTTTGATTTTCATAGAAAAACCTCCTTTTATATACCAAATTCGCAGTTCTTGCTTTTATTGGGATGCCCCTCATGTTACCACCATTCTACCACATAATTTGTTAAAAGTCAACAAAAAAGTTTGTCTCCCGGTCTTTCTTTCCAATACAGACGTTCGGGATAGATGCACAAGCAGCACCGCAGCGCTGTAGTTTCATTTGTCGGGCAGGAAAAGCCGTTCTCCGTGCCTTTTTTCACAAAACGAAAAAGGCACTTCCTCGATCGAGAAAGTGCTGGAAACTCTCTCTGTGCCTTTCCGGAAAAGTTCCGGATAAACGCAAAAAAATGCGGTCCAGATAAACTGAATCGCATCTGCGTGCGCCCGCTCGGCGCTGGGGTGGGAGATGGGATCCAAACCCACGGCCTTCGGGACCACGATTCTATCAGTATGGGTATCCTACAGTTCAGGTCACTTTATCAAGCTCCTGATTTTCTTCGATTTTTCGGGGATTTTTGTCTGAGTGACAGTGAAGGATCCTGCATAAGATCTTTTGTGAATGTAGGAAAAGTGTAGGAAATTTCCTTATCACTATATCGTCCCGATATTCCGCAGCTTTGCAAGCTGTTCCGGAGAAAGGCTTTTTCTGCGCTTGCCGGCATTCTGACAGCCGCTTCGTAGGCAGTCTGGTTGTGACTGAATAATTAGATCGTTTCGGGAGGAGCTCCTTTCATTTGTTATTCTTCTGGAACTCCGATTTTCTTCAAGATGAATTCCATGATCTTATCGCTATGAATACTGCTTTAATATGCACTTGCCGGAATATGTTTCACCAATGGCGATATATCAGTTCTACGGCAAAGGCCTCATCGTCAACAGCGAGGAGTACGGTGAAGCCGATTCAGTGGACGAGAATGAGCTGTATTTTACCTACTTCTGGACAACTCCTGTACTTGAAGACGGTCTCATGAAAGGCGATGTGAACGCTGACGGAGCTTTACGCTAAGTTTATAGGAACGACTACAGGCAGCTCAAGGCTGCCTGTTATCATTTCTCTTGTTCTTGTTATTTATCTCAGTTGCACTTTACAGCGTGATCTGAGCCAGCTGTGAAGTATGTAATCTTTCCGGAGGGGTCGCTCTCGGACTTTACACCTACCTTGAAAGCATACTGGAGCTTGTCGTAGTCGTAGTTCACAAAGTCGCAGCTTGTGATGATTGCGTCTGCGATTCCGGAAGCAGCAATCGCATTCTGACCAGCCTGCTGGCTTGCCATTGCAAATCTGTGCTCTGCGGAATCCTGATATGTGTCCCACTCGTTTTTTGTGAGGTTATCCTTCTTGCTGATTCACTCGCCCTCAGTCATTGCGAAATTCTCTCCTGCATAGTAGTACCATGCAGGAGCCTTTGCGTTGTCAACAGGAACGATTCCGAAGCGGTAAACTGCGGAACCATCGTTGGTCTGAACAGCCTCACTGCTGATGATCTTGTAGCCATTTCCGCCGGCGTAAGCGATAGCGTTGTTTGCTGCGGCCTGCTCTGCGGAAGTTGCAGCCTGGTATGCAGGAGCCTGCTGTACGGGAGCAGCCTGCTGAGCCGGTGCTGACTGCTGAACTGCCTGCTGTACGGGAGCCTGTGTATATGAAGCAGTATTAGTGCTTGCATCGTAGGAAATGCTCTGTTCAGCGTTGTTCTGAGCGGTGTTGCTCAGTGACTCTGCCTTTACAGACTGCTCAGCAACAGGCTTTGTTGCAACTTCTGTAGCAGCCTCGGTAACTGCCTGAGTTGCGGGCTGTGAAACTTGCTTTGCCTGGCCTACGTTCTTAGAGCTCTCCACTACACTGCCGCAGCCGGTCAGTGCGATTGCTCCGAGGATAGATGCGATTGCGAATACTGTGATCTTTCTGGTTTTCATGATTATTTTCTCCTTTTTCATTACAATAGATTTTTGAATTTGATTTTCATTCGGTGGGGTGTTTCCCCTTCCGTGATTATATAATACCATGATTTCCAGCAAGTTACTATATTCAATAATTTCCCGATTTGTAGCCAAAACTACGGCGTTTCCCAGGGGTGTAGTTTAGGCTACATAAGGTGGTGAAATTGTTGTCGAATCTATGTAAAATGAAAAAGCTCCGCCACCAAGGCGGAGCAGGTCTGGAAAGACAGTCCTATATACATTTTCACTTACACCTGATTCCACAAAACACAGCTATGATCGTTTCTGCAAAAGATCCGCTCGCAGATACACTTCACCGGGATCTCCTCGATACACCATACCTGGTTATCAGTTACGCCGAATCTGTAGCCGTCACGAGACATCTCTGCCGCTGATATCTTTGAATCAGGTCTTTTCAGAAAACTCAACGCTCTGAATTATCAGCCAATGACCTGTGACGGATTGCCTGAATATCAGATACAGGATAAAGAAGGCAATGTTTTTGATGTCAATTTTACTGAAGGAGGGATATGGAGAAGAAATCCAACCAACGGAAAACCAGAATCCGAAGAAGCTGATCTTACATCTGAAACGCTCAGTATACTCATATCACTGAGAGACAGAGGCGAGCTTAATCCACGCGCATGGAACTAACAAACCAAAACAAAAGAAAGTAATATTTAATAATTAGAAAAAGCGGCAGGTTTTCCTGTCGCTTTTTATGGGCTAAAAAATCGTTCACAGTGGCTTTTGTTGCTCTCGGTGGTGCAGCTTCCCGACCTGCCACTGATGCCGTCAGAAACGGCTCACAAATCGCTGATAGGTTTTCTATCACTTGGTTTTCGGGGAAACAAAAAAGGACTCGATCCCAGTGTTTTCATATTTCGTGAAAGCCACTAAAACCGAGTCCGAAACTTTGTATACTATTTTTCACCAACAAAATAGAGATTCGCCTGTATTTCGACCTTTGGAGGGGACTGAATTCGCACTTTTGAGAGTTCAAATCCAGCCAGAGGCCTAAAATACCCCAATGTCATCTATGAAAATCGAAGTAAATTTTGAAGTGTTATACTGAAAGAGCAGTCGACAAACACCCAAAAATCTGGTAGAATATAAATAATAAAACCAGGAAGGGAAAACGACTATGAAGTACAGTAAAGAATTCAAAGAAGAAGCATTAAAGCTA
>Ga0208824_1001457_pt1 | contig 20866 bp, 14 predicted proteins | sample AD_JPNTR3_MetaG_FD_184447 | JGI IMG/M metagenome (GOLD analysis project Ga0208824, IMG submission 184447) | Active sludge microbial communities of municipal wastewater-treating anaerobic digesters from Japan - AD_JPNTR3_MetaG (SPAdes) (version 2) | ecosystem: Engineered > Bioreactor > Anaerobic...
CTGTTTAATATACTACTCAAAAATTCATCTTTTAATAAAGAGAGAACATAAGACCCGCTTGATAGGGGATTGCGACATAGAGTATTCATTTTCTAAATACAGTTCTTTAATTACGAGAGAACATAAGACCCGCTTGATAGGGGATTGCGACTGAAACTTTTAGAATCTTCCGATATTTCAAATTTTGTGAGAGAACATAAGACCCGCTTAATAGGGGATTGCGACAATACGATGTTAATGGCGTCGTATCGTCCTTGTTTTTCGAGAGAACATAAGACCCGCTTAATAGGGGATTGCGACAACCTAAATCTAAATCTAATGTAACTAAATGGTGTTTCGAGAGAACATAAGACCCGCTTAATAGGGGATTGCGACGGAAAAAACTTTTACTTCTTGTATTCTGTTTTATTATCATGAGAGAACATAAGACCCGCTTAATAGGGGATTGCGACTTTAACGCAGGTTAATAAGACATAGTCATCAATGATGTTGAGAGAACATAAGACCCGCTTAATAGGGGATTGCGACCCAGCCAGTTTAGATATTCTTGAAAGTATAATTTACATGAGAGAACATAAGACCCGCTTAATAGGGGATTGCGACCATAAAAATACGTTTTTACCTGCATACTTCGGGGCTTCGAGAGAACATAAGACCCGCTTAATAGGGGATTGCGACGCAATATATCCACAAAACATACCATTCAATCTTTCTGCGAGAGAACATAAGACCCGCTTAATAGGGGATTGCGACTGGAACGAACTTAAATTCACTACTCATTTTCACCTCCTGAGAGAACATAAGACCCGCTTAATAGGGGATTGCGACTTTCCTATTGTAAAATCATTTTTTTCACTACTTATTATGAGAGAACATAAGACCCGCTTGATAGGGGATTCATCTTTACTTTGTTTTGTTGAAGAGGTTGTGACTAATGCAATAGATTATTAAATTAAAAGGATATGGGTCAACTCTTGACAGATGTGAAACTCCACCCAGATTTTTGTTTATAAAGAAAAGCCAGGATGGGGTGTTTAAATCCTCCTTGTGTCTTTCTTTACTAAATGGGGAGGTTAAAAATCGCCCTTGCCCCCTTTAAGAATTGGAGAACAAAATGGAAGGATTTCCCAAAATGGGAATTTGTGGGAAATATCTTTATAAAGAATCAAAGCGATTATTAATTCCTGTAAAAAAAACAAGAGGCAAACTTGGATTTAGGGATTTTCAAATAAATGATTCTGACATCTTTTTTAATTTTAGATATTTTTCATAGGGTTGATTCCAGTCCTCAGGATTTTCAGGATGATATTCAATCAAAGGAAAAGAGTTTCTTACAACCTGTCTGAATTCATCATGATTTTTTATAGTTTTATCTGCTATCATCTGGACACCAATATTTCCAATTGATGTTGCTTCTACTGGTCCACAAAGAATATCCTTTTTTGTTGCTGATGCAGCAAATCCCGAAAGAACCTTATTTTGAGAACCACCCCCTACAATATGTAAAACATCAATCTGTCCTGCTATTGATTCCAACCGACCCACATATAGTTTATATTCAAGCGCAAGACTTTCAAGGATTACCCTTGATATTTGTCCAGGGGTTTCTGGAATTTTTTGATTTGTGGATTTACAAAATTTCCGAATTTTTTCAATCATATTGCCAGGAAAGAAAAAATCTGGATGATTTACGTCAATCAATGAATAAAAAGGTTTTTCTTTTGATGCGAGTTCACCAAGTTCAATATACGAAAATTGTTTATTTTGTTCTTCCTCCCACTGTCTTCTGCATTCCTGCCATATCCATAGTCCCATAATATTTTTTAAGAATCTTATTTTCCCTCCATAACCACCTTCATTTGTAAAATTAAAGGATAGTACATCATCATTTATTATAGGTGCGTCTATTTCTTTGCCGAGAAGTGACCATGTGCCTGAAGAAAGATACGCCCAGTTTTTTCCTTTTGCAGGAACAGCAAAAACTGCAGAAGCAGTATCATGACAACACACTGAAAAAACAGGAATTTTTCCTGTTTTTGTTTCTTCCTGTATGTCTTTTGATAATGTCCCAAGTTTCTTTCCTGGGGGAATAACATCCACAAGAAACCTGGTTGGAATGCTGAGTTTTCTTAAAATTCCATATGTCCAGTCGCCCCTTGGTTTAAATTTCTTTTTTTCAAGATTCAGCATCTGTGAGGTTGAAGCAATTGTAAATTCATTAACTGTTGCACCACACAACCAGTAATTAAAAAGGTCAGGCATAAAAAGCATCTTATCCGCTGATTTAAGCATCCAGGGGCTATGTTTATTCGTGGCATAAATCTGGTAAAGTGTATTAATGGGCATAAATTGAATCCCTGTTTCTCTGAATATCCTTTGTTTTTCAACCTTCTTAAAAACTTCTAGCATTGCGCTTTCTGTTCTGCTGTCACGATAGTGAAATGGTAATGACATCAAAATACCATGTTTATCAATAAAAGCATAATCAACACCCCATGTTGTTACGCCTATCCCAGAGATTTCCTGTTTCCCGATAGTTGATAGGGACTTTTTTATTTCAGTAAATATCGCAGGAGCATCCCAGAAAAAATGTTTACCAATCTGGACCTTGTAAGTTGGAAACCTGTGAATTTCTTCTATCTTAAGTCGTTTTTCTTCAATCCATCCTGTTATTGCCCTTCCGCTTTCTGCGCCAAGATCAATCGCAAGATAAACTTTTTTGTTTTTCACATTTTCCTCCTGTAAATAGAACTGTGCAACGCAAAATCTGTAGAATTTTATCTATTCCCATAATGCCTGTTTTTATTTTTTATCCTGCATCTTTCTTTTCAGAGGAATAAACAGGTAAAAATTTTACTTAAATGCCAATCTTCCTTTTGATTTTTTTCCGCAAGGGCCAATCTGTCCTGCTCCTGTAACTGGTTGGTAAACTCCCTCAAGACCAGGTTCGCTGTTTCTTAAAAACCAATCCATCAGCATTGCCCTTAATTTTTCTTCTGTTGTTTTATGTTGTATTGAACCCGCAAGGTTTTCTTCTTCAGAAGGATCAGACAAAATGTTATAAAGTTCATCTGGTCCATACGGATATCTTTGAACATATTTCCATTTTTTTGTTCTTATCATTCTCACAGACCCATATTCATCAAAAACAACGACAAAATTATTCTTATCAAATCTTTTTCCTTTCAGAACATCCGAAAAACTTTTGCCAGGCATATATCTATTGGAAACAAATGGTATTTTTAGATAATCAAGCAATGTTGGAAAAATGTCATACTGGGATACCAGCATACCTTTTTTAATTCCTTCTTTAATAACCCCTGGATGCGAAAAAATACAGGGTACTTTTACTGATTCTTCGAACATATTAAGGGGAAAGGTTGCATTTCCTTTTCCAAAAACACCGTGTTGTCCCATATTCATTCCATTATCACTTGCAAAAATCACGAGTGTGTTTTTTCTTAAACCATTATCTTCAATATATCCGAGAATCCTTCCAATATTTCTGTCCATTTCCTCAATCGCAGTAAAGTATCCACTGAGATATGTTCTCCTGGTGATTTCATCATTCACAGGAATACCAATTTTTTTAACCCAGGCAGGTCTTTTTTTAACCTGATACGGAACTGATTCAAACCCACAACCATTAAAATATCTATCAAATGTTTGTTTTGGATGATTTTCCCTTGTCCAGGGAGAATGTGGGGCTGTGTAATGAACACTCAAATAAAACGGATTATTTTTTCCACTTGTTCTTTCTAAAAATTCCAGAGCATTGTCAGTGATTACATCTGTGATATACCTTTGCTCCACATATGGCTTGCAGTTTTTAATCATTACTGCACCATAATAATCTGTTCCGCCTTTTGCCAGTGTTTTCCAGAAACTAAATCCTTTTTGTGGGTGATAACTATCTCCAAGGTGCCATTTCCCGCTTATTCCACAAAGATATCCATTTTTACTTAAATAATCAGTGTATCCAGGTATCCCATCGAGATACCTGATTAAATGATTGCTTTTTGGTGTATGGTCATATTTCTTTGAGGCGTTTCCTGCTGCAAGCCAATCATGGATACCATGAGCAGATGGCATTCTTCCTGTTAAAAGAGTTGCCCTTGCAGGAGAACAAACAGGACAACTACAGAAAAAATTCTCAAACATTACTCCTGATTTTGCTAGACCATCAATGTTTGGGGTTTGGACTTCCTTATTTCCTGAACAACCCATTGCCCAGTATCCCTGGTCATCAGAAAGTATTAAAATTACATTTGTTTTTTCTGTATTATTCATACTTAACCTGAATAACAGTGGTTGAGTGCGCTGGAAAAACATAAGAAAATCTATTATCAACAGTCAGAGGTTTTTTCTCAATAACCCTGACATTTTGTTTTTCCTCAAAGGTATTAAAAGAAAACGGGGTTTTTCCATTAAGTTCAAAAATTCTGGCGTTTCCTGATATTTTTCCTCCAAATGCATCAATTGTTGCCTGGATATTGTTATCTTTGTGCCTGTTGATTACTGCCAGACACAGGATTTTATTTTTTTCATCAATTGTTGCAGAGGCATCGATGTAAGGGATGTTTTTAAGATTTAGAAAATCTGTTGAAAAATTTTCGCTATCGACAACTGATTCAATAAATGTATCAGCCATATAGTTTGAATAAAGATAAAAAGCCCAGTAGATAGGGGTAAGCAATATGTCATCTTTTGATGTGCTGATTGCTCCCAGCACATTAACAAGTTGAGCAAGGTTTGCCATCGTAACACTATTGCACAATCTGTGCATGGAATTAAACACACCACAGGCAAAAATACCATCAGCAAGATTATAGGGCTCTTCCATCTGGGTTTCTACACTTGCTTTTCTCCATATATTCCACTCATCAAATGCAATCTGGATTTCTTTATCAAAAGACAAAAAACTACCCGCAACATCTATCACACTTTTTAAGAGTTTTAACCTTTCTTCAATATATGACGAGGCAGCAACAATATCATAGAAATTATCTTTATCAGGGTTAAGATAGATATGAATTGAGATATAATCCACAATGTGCCCACATCTTTTAAGTACTTCAAGATCCCAATCAGGATTATTTGCGCCAACAGCAATTGTTTTAATATCAGGGTCTATTTTTTTTATAAACTGTGAGAATTCTCTTGCCTTTTCGCCATATTCAGCGGCTGAACAATAACCATGTTGCCACTTGCCATAGATTTCATTCCCGATGCCCCAGTATTTAACCCTGAATGGCTCATCGCAACCATTTTGTTTTCTCATATTTACAAAATGTGTGTCTCTATTGGAATTACAGTATTCAACCCAAGCAAGTGATTCATCAAGGGTGCCTGTCCCGAGATTAAGGCAGATATAGGGTTCTGCTCCGGCTATCTGGCAATACTTAATAAATTCATGTGTTCCAAAATGATTGGTTTCAATTGCTGACCATGCTGTATCAAATCTTCTTGGCCTTTTTTCTTTTTCACCTATGCCATCTTCCCAGTGATAGTTTGAAGCAAAATTTCCACCAGGCCATCTGAGAACAGGCACCCTTATTCTTTTAATTGCATCGAGGACATCCTTTCTGAATCCATTTTCATCTGAGAGAGGGGAACCTTCCTCATAGATTCCTCCATAGATACATCTTCCAAGGTGCTCAATAAAATGCCCATAGATATTCTTGTTGATATTACCAATTTTTTTATTCAAATATACCTGAATCTTTTCGTCCATTTTTTATCCTTTTTATTTAGTTGATATAGTTTTTCAGCAAGATATCAATAAAAATATTACTAAACATCTTCACAGTCATACAAAGTTTTTATATACTATCTATAAACTAAAGTTCAACTGAGTAATCCGCTCATTTTTAATCCTGCCTTTTAATAAAAAATGTATTGAGGAACTGTAATCCTGTACAATTTTATAACATGCCTGTCAGTCGAAATCTGACCAGGTATGTTTTTGACAGCACCCTTTTTTTAGAATGATTTCACATTAGTTTTTCAATAATAAATTTATATGATAAATTAACACAAGTCAAACAAGGGGTATCTATGACAATTCAAGAACTTGAAAAATTTTCGCCGGCTCTGTGGAATTATGATATGAAGGATCAATTAAAAAATCATATTTACTCAAGGTCCAAGGTTGCCTTTGAATATGGGGACAGAAATCGCGATTTAATAAAAGACCTTCAGGCATTAAAAAAATACCAGGATTTCATCAGAAAAAAATTTATCGAAAATATCGGTGGGCTACCTGATTCCAATACGCCTCTTAATCCAGAGATTACAGGGAAAATAAAAGAAAAAGACATTACCATCGAAAAGATTATATTCCAATCAAGACCTGGAGTATACATAACATCAAATCTTTATATCCCTGAGAATATTGATAAACCTGTACCAGCAATTCTTTTTCTTTCAGGTCATCATGAACAAGCAAGACATTGCGCTGAATATCAGTTTGTTTGTAGATGTCTTTCACAGGCAGGTCTTGTTGTTTTTGCGATTGACCCTATTGGTCAGGGAGAAAGAAAAAGTTATTACGAGGCAATTTCTGGAAGGACAACAATTAACTGGGGATGTCCTGAACATGATTACGCTGGAAGTCAAACTCTGTTTATTGGTGATTCCATCGCAAGGTATTTTGTTCATGATGCAATGAGGGCAATTGACTATATGCGCACAAGAAAAGAAATTGTGCCCGATAAAATTGGTGTAACAGGTAATTCTGGAGGAGGCACGCAATCATCGTTGATGATGGTCTGTGATGATAGAATTTCTGCAGCAGCGCCAGGAACCTTTATAATGAGCAGAGAATCTTATATGTTTTCTGGGGGAGCACAGGATGCTGAACAGATATGGCCTGGTATGAGCGCAGTGGGCTTTGACCATGAAGACATACTTTTGATGATGGCACCAAAACCAGTGCTTGTTCTTGCTGTAAGTTATGACTTTTTCCCGATAGAAGGAACAAGAAAAACAGTTGAAAGGGTAAAAAGATTTTGGGAGATTGCGGGAAAACAGTCCTTCATTGATATTTATGAAGATAGGTGTACCCATATGTATTCAGCGCCTCTTGCGATAGCAGCAACAGAGTTTTTCTCGCTTTATCTCAGCGGGAAAAAGATTACACCCGATGTTTCTAAAATAGCAACAGTCGATCCTTCTATGCTGCTTTGTACAAAAACAGGCCAGATAAAAGCAGAAAAAAAAGATTCCATTGCTGTTTATGAAGAAAATCTTGAGAAGTATAAGAAAATCAAAAAGGGTTTATCCTTGATACCATTAAAACAAAGAAAACAAAAAGCAAGGCAATGGCTAAAGCAAAAGGTTTTCTCAAATAGAAAAAATTATCCCCTCAATCCAAGATTTTACCTGGTTGAACCTGTTGAAGAATTTGATGTAGAGATGTGTTTCTGGTGGTCTCAAGAGGGTATATTCAACAATGCCTTTTTGTTTAGAAACTGCACAATGAAAAATAAACAATTACCTGTTGTTATTGCGTTATGGGATGATGGAACCAATTCAATACAAAGTCATATTGACTGGATAAGAAGCCAGTGTAATTCTAAAAAAGCAGTAATGGTTCTTGATGTCAGCGGAACCGGCTCAATCTCTCCAAATCCAATTTCTGCAAGAACCAATGAGGAATATTTGGGAACAATTCATAAGTTTAATGATGATCTTTTATGGCTTGATGATAGCATTGCAGCAATGCGTGTTTATGATGTTATCAGGGCATGTGATATGATTGAACAATGGCAGGGACTTGATAAAAAAAATATTTCCTGCTATGCTTCAGGGAAAGCAGGTTTATACGGACGGCTTTCTGCAATCATTGAACCAAGAATAAAAAATGTTTTTGTCGCTGATGGGATAAGGTCTTTTTCTGAATTTGTTGAAAATAGGTATTATGATAAATATAATGTGAGGAGTATTATTATTCCTAAAATTCTAAGGTACTTTGATCTTACAGATTTTGAAGGAAAAAGATAATAATACTCTATTTGAATTTTTTTAATGAGCAGGATTTCGGAGATGGAAAATTGGGAACAGAAAAATGAAAAGTGCAAAATACAAAATTAAGGAACTGATGAAAGCAGTTAATTTTGGCCTTTGCGATTTGCAATGAGGATTTTTTCCTTTAAAGAGAATAAAATATTTTTGACAGTATCATTATAAAACCCATCATAAAACAAGGAGAAAAATATGAAGAAGCAAATAGCCATTATTATTGGGTGTCTTTTATTTGTATCTGGGTCATATGCTTTTGAAATCCCGATGGAAGCAGAAAGTTTTAATCTTGTATCTGGATGGAAAATTACCAATCATGGATATTTCCCTTCTCAGCCAAATCTCTGGAGTTTGAAGAAGATAGCGGCAGATGAAACAGATAAACCTGCAAAAGCAGTTAAAATTGTTGATATTCCTGAAACAAAAAAATATGGATTATGGGTAAGATATGAAAGTTGTTATGGATTTGGTTCAGTGTTTTCTATAAGGATTATTCAAAAAGGAACTGTAAAAGCAGAAAAAGAGTTTGGTAGAATGAAGGATAAAAAATTTTTCCCTTTTGGAAGGGGTGAAAGAATTCAGGAAGCATGGGCTTGGCATAATACTGATTATGTTTACCAAGGGATGGAAGCAGATTTAGAAAAAGGTAAGGCAGAAATTCAGATACTTAAAGGGAAAAACGAAATACCTGGAGCAAGACGCATTATAGACCTTTTGTATATCACAGATGACCTGACGTTGAAACCAGGGAATGATTGGAATTGGTCTGCAAATACAGCCCCACCTATCCTTTCGAGTTTCAAAACTCCTTTGTTTATAAGGATAAGTTCTATAACTGGGGAGGGTACTGTCAGTATAACACCAAAACTACATCTCCTCGGTTATTATAAAGGACCTAAAAAATCTTATTATGCAAGCGCAGGCGAACTCCTTGAATCAATTCCTGATAAAACAAAATCATTGAAGCCAGGAAATACAACAGGATGGCAGATGGTTTATGTTCATACAGCAATGCCACCCGACATTGTTTTTAAACATCTTGGAAACGGAGAAATGATTATAGAGATTGCCAATGGCTCCATTAAAAATATTGTAAAAAAAATTACTCTTAAGGATAATGGTGAAACAAAAAGTGTGATTATTGGAATTGGACATGAAAAATATGAAAAAGGTATTCTCGGTTCAAAAAAAGCACTTACAGTTGAAGAAATTCTAACAAAGCAAAAGGAAATTGTTGATAATTTTAAGGTATCAGGCAAACCAGCAAAAAAAATCAGTCTTATTGGGACTCTTAGTTTACCTGATATCAAATATGAGTTTAATCTTGCCTGCGCATCAGGATTAAATGGACAAGCATCCGGCGCAAATCCAAGAATATACGGTGTTAACGCTGATCTAAAGGGGTTTGATATTTCACAGATAGCTATTTCTGTGCAAAACCAACATATGACCCGGGAGTGCTATGAAGGAAATTATGCTTCTCTCGAAAAATCATACCTGAAAAAAGCATCAGACATAAAAACATCCCTGGGTCGCGAGGTGCCAGCACACGTAAAACTAATTGAAGAATCAGGTCCACCTAATGTTGATACACTTCTTTCCTGGCCGAATACAAAAGAAAAATTTATAAAGTATCTTTCAAATTATGGATTTTCCCTCGAAGATGTTAAACAGGATCCAGATAAATATTTTTACTTTTCTCAAAGATTCAGGGCATTGATATTTGCCAGTAATTGTGCGGAAGCAACCCGTCTTATTGAAAAGATATTTCCTCCTGGGACAAAAACAACTTCTGGCAGTTTTTACCCGACAACAGGAGGATATCCTTCTCTTGCCAGGGGCGATGATGCATTTGTCCTTTTTAAGGAGAGAGGGGTAACTGAGTTTAGTTCTGAAATATCCTGGGGGTTTGGTGGTACGCCTGACTATATTGGTCCTCAAACACAATCATATGAATCAGCGCTGGCGCGATCTCTCGCAAAATACTATAACTGTCCACTTAGTTCATATCTTATATCAGATGGAAATCGGGGCTATACAGGAGATTATATTGAACTTGCAAGTTATGCAATGTTCTGCCAGGGATTTTCCCTGCTTCATTATTATTCTTTTGGATGGATTGGAGAATGTTCTTATGCAGGATATCCTGATATACTCAAGGCAATAAAAAAAGTCAATAGAACAATAGGTACACTTGAAGATGATTTAACAACATCAAAAGTAGTTCCTGCAAAGATAGCGATTGGCTGGTCGTCAACAACAGATGTTTGGGACCTAAAAAGACCTGCCTCTTATGAATTCTCTCCAGGAAATTGTGTATATCCACAGGAAAGGCAGAATCTTTATCTTTTACTGCGGCATCTTCATTATCCAGTTGATATTCTCAGTGAAGAAGATTTATCTGATGGGTATCTTAAGAACTATTCGGTTTATATTCTCGTTGGTGACCACCTTACAGAAAATGCCGCAGAGTCATTGAGAAGATGGGTTGAAGATGGTGGCACCTTAATAGCAGTTGCAGGAGGAGGTTTTCTTAACCAGTATAATAAACCCCTTGATGTATTGAAACCTGTTTTTGGAATAAATCAGGCAATCCTTGTAAAAACAGTTGACGCGCTTCGCCCAAAACTTGAACTTGTACATATGCAGCCAATGGATGTAATCACATTTCTGGATGGAAATCTTAATGGAAAAAAAATAGAGGTATATGGATACAGACAGACGATAATTCCTGACAACGCAAAGGTAATCGGTAGATATAGAAATAATGAAGTTGCTGCGGTAGAAAATAACTATGGCAGAGGAAGAGCAATTCTTATAGGAGCATTACCTGGCCCGGCATATATGAAGCCAGCAATTCCATTGCTTCCGTATGGACGTGGAGGAGAAAAAGAACTTTCTCAATTCTTTCCTGTTGACTTTTCAAAAGAAGTAAGAGAGATTATTGATAATTTCGTCGGGAATATTCCAAAATCTGTTACGTGTTCTGAACCTCTCGTCGAGCCGATATTACTTGAAAAAATTGATGGCAGTGGATACATAATTCCATTGATAAACTTTTCTCAGAAAAAACAGAAAAATTTGATTGTAAAAATCTCCCCTGAAATAATTCAGGGCAGAAACATTAAAGCAGTTTTTGGGAATATTAAAATATTGAAAAATAGCGGAAAGGTATCTGTGTTAATTCCAGAGATAGACAAAATAGAATGCCTGAAAGTGGTAAAATAAAAGGGATAATACCTTATAGCGTGAAATTCATATTTTAACATTACACAAAAAGGAATCTAATATGGATGAGATTGATATTTCGAAAGCCATTATTGAAGATTTTATAAAAAACTTCCTTGATAATTTAACTGTGGATGTAGCGATAATAGGTGCTGGTCCTTCTGGTTTAATGTGCGCGTATCGACTTGCACAATCAAGGATTAAGGTTGCTGTTTTTGAAAGGCAATTGCGAGCAGGGGGTGGAATGCCAGGTGGTGGAATGATGTTCAACAGTATTGCTATTCAAAAGGATATCCTTGGACTTTTTGGGGAACTTGGGATTTCTGTTAGAAAATATAATGAGCAGATTTATGTCGCAAACTCAATTGAAACCATATCTGCATTGTGTTATCAGGCAATAAAAAATGGAGCAAGGATATTTAATTTAATGAGTGTAGAAGATGTTGTTATAAGAACAGATAAAATATGCGGAATTGTGATTAACTGGAGTGCGGTTAATTGGTCAAAACTTCATGTTGACCCACTTGTTGTAAAAGCAAAATTTGTTGTTGATGCAACAGGTCATGATGCGGAAATATGCAGAATTTTTGAAAAAAAAATGGAAAAGAAATTGATTACCCCAACTGGTTCTGTTGCAGGGGAAAAATCAATGTGGGCAGAAGAAGGAGAAAAACAGATAATCCGTAATACAAAAGAGGTTTATCCTGGACTTTTTGTATGTGGCATGGCAGCAAATGCTGTTTTTGGTTCTCCGAGGATGGGCGCAATCTTTGGCGGAATGTTTCTCTCAGGAGAAAAAGCAGCGGACATAATAAAGGAAAAATTAACATCTTTGCATAGATAGTGTTCTATGGAAGTTTGATTGAATATGCAAAGATTAACCATATCAATGGTCAAGTGGGAATTGGATTAACTTGCTATTAAACGTGGAGTAGTGAGTATCTTCTGGTTCAATTGATGTATGTTATTATAAAAACACGGGAACTGAAATCCATATAGGTTTCCCACTTTGAAAAAGTCCTCCCCCTAATTCCCCCTTTGCAAAGGGGGAGAAGGAGATTTAGCCAGGTTTGGCACTACCCAAAAACAAAAAAGGAGGAGAAATGTTTAGAAAAATTTTTGGTGTTTTTGCATTTGCTGTTGCGATGCTTTTTTGTAGTATGGCATTTTCTTATGGCAAAGAATTTTCTTTCAGAGTAAAAATTGAGCCACCTGCATCAAACCAGACGAATAAATTTCAGGTTGTTATTGATGGAACAAAGATAAATTTTAATACTGATAAGAATGTCTGGACTGAATGGACAAAGATTGATAACGAAATTATTACTGTAATAGAAAAACAATATCCGAATCTCTATCTCCGTAAATATCCATTGGTGGTTCATCTACGTTTTGCTCCATACATACCAGGAACGAATATATCTCTTGAATGCGAGGTAGAAGGGAAACAATACTTTGGCCAAGCGCTCTTTTCTGGCTCTGGTGCAATGACTGTTGGTATTCTTCAATGGGAGGAAAACAATACAATAAAAATGGGAACAATGGCTCAGTATAACAATAAATACTGGGCACGAATTAATGAAGCGGCTGAATCCATTGGAGAGATTAAAAGGCCCGAAAAACTTCTTATTATAGATAGGTTTATCGGCGGAGACAGTGATTTCTATAACTGGAAACAAGGCCTTGATAATTTATCAAAACTCGGGTTCAACGCTTTTTTGATGCCGCCCGATAAAAACCTAAGAGAACTTATGTTAAAAACAGGCATTCAAAAGATTTCATGGGCAGTTTATAATCCTCCAGGATATGCTTTTGATTTTGACGAAAAAGAAACATCAGACACAGCAATTAAAAAATGGGCGCAGAACATTGCAAAACCTTATGTTGATGCTGGATATAATGTAAAGGATATGGCTGCTTTTGGACTTTCTGATGAACCTGGTTGGTATTTTCCTTCTGTTTTTAAGTACGTGAATGAAAACCCAAAAAACTTAGAGAGGTTTCATTCATATCTAAAAGCCCAGGGTCTTAAACCACAGGACTTTGGTTTTAAGAACTGGAATGACTGGGATAAGGTAAAACCCCTTGGTAGAAGTGTTGCAAACAAAGAACTTCCATTAAGACGGCTTTATTATTGGACGTGCAGGTTTTTCCCCTATGTTTCAAATGGTCTTTTTGCAAAATCAACAAGAGCGCTCGAGGATGCATTTTATCCAGAGATGCCTATCACAGTTAACTGGAATTTTTTTGCTGGAAGATACTATTTCCCGGGTCCATTCGCCCATAATCCTGATAAAACCAGTCCTGACGCAGCAATGGGCGGGCATGACTGGCTTGAGTTTGGCAGAGCAAGAGGTTCTACTTGTATGTGGACAGAGGACTGGTTTGGAGATAATCTTGCATATCAATGGTCATTTTATTCGAGTAAACTCAAAAGTGCCGCAAGAAAAAGCAATGTTAAATTTGGTGGATATGTAATAGGTGCAACAGCAGGAGAGGGGGTTACGCAAAAAATGCTTACGTTGTTTGGCCATGGCGCAAAAGTTATTAAGTTTTATGTTTTTGGTCCTGAATATAACTTTCCTGGAAATTGCTGGAGTGAAAATCCAAAGGTTATAAAAGGTATTATGAGGGCAGCAACAATGGCAGCAAAAGCAGAGGATTACATTTATCCAGGAAACCCTCTTATTCCGCAGGTTGCAATTCTAACTCCTCAAAGTAGTCTTGTATGGGATCAAAAAGAAATGGAGATAGCATCAGGAATTGTTGACGCAACAAATACAAATCAGAACAATGCAACAACAACATATATGGCAGAGGTTTATGACCTTTATATCGCGTTGATGCACGCAAACATTCCTGTTGATTTTATTGATGAAACAGACCTGAATGATCAGAAGATTATGTCAAACTACAAACTTGTTTTTATTACTGCGCCGAATATCCCGGCAGAAACCATAAAATCAATCCAGAGATGGATTGAACAGGGTGGTTATCTTGCTACAACATATGGCGCAATTACAGCAGATAGATATGATGAGCCACTAAACAGTTTATACTCATACGCAGGAATAAAGATTGATGAAGCGGCTCAACCGAGGATTGTAATCTCGTGGAATAAATGGAAGGACAGTGGTGTTGATACAGTAAATAATAATTCAGGTTCTTTCAAAACTGCCTGGTCAAAAGGAAAAATTATTTCGACGAAGAAAAACACAGAAGTTCTTGCGAAATTTTCAGACAATAACCCTGCAGTGGTATTTTCCCCTGCAGGCAAGGGTGGAATATTTCATTATGCCTTTTATCCAGGATGTTCATACTTTTTGTCTCAGATTGAATCAGGCAAAACCGGTTATAATGGATTACCTACTGGGTTTTCTCCTGAAATAAGACAATCAATACTCTTGCCAGTGAAAAAAGCAGGTATAAAACCATTTGTTTCTGTGAGCGAGCCAATGATAGAGGCACTGCCACTTATTTCAGAAAAAGGAATAGCGGTTACAGTATTAAACTGGTCAGGGTCTGATAAGGATAAAGTTAAACTTGATATTCAATGCTCTGAAAAAATTTCCTCTGTTGAAAGTATATCATCTGGAGTAATTCAGTATAACCAGGAAAAGGGCATTGTTTCCTGTGAAATTCCACTTAAGGATATTGATATACTCTTGTTGAAAAAATAAAAGAAAAACACTGTTAAAGACATAAAAGGTCTGGCTATCGTACAAAGATAAAGGAGACTAAATGATTATAGAAATCGGATTGTTTGATAACACAGTTTTGCAGATGAATAAGAAAAATGTTTGCGATGTAGAAATATCAGGTAAAGCAGAAAAAGATGGAAAAGTTTTTGTAAAAGTGATGAATGAAAAAGATTCAATTGTTAAAGGTTTCAGTCATAATCATATTGGATATTCAGAAAAAGGAACTTTCAAAGGAGTCCTCAAAGGGCTTAAAGCAGGTGGGCCTTATTTAATTGAGATAACAATTGAAGATAAAAATGGAAAGGTTTTTGACAGAAAAAAAGTAAAAAATGTGCTTGTTGGTTATGTATGGGTTGCAGCAGGACAATCCAATATGCAGGGCTGTGGACTGTTGAAGGATGCAGCAAAACCTCATCCAATGGTAAGAGCGTTTTATATGAATGATAAATGGGATATAGCAAAAGACCCAATTCATAACCTGTGGGAATGTGTTGATGATGTGCATATTGATTTGGGAATTACCAGAGGGGTGCGTGGAAATCCATTTACAGGTACTGGCCCGGCAGTTGCCTTTGCGCAGGAGATGTTTCGGTTAACTGGCATTCCTCAGGGAATTCTTGCCTGTGCCCATGGAGGAACAACAATGACCCAGTGGGATCCATTACTAAAACATCTTTGTGGCAAATCCCTTTACGGAGCGACGTTGAGAAGAATCAAAAAAAATTCAGGAAGAATTACAGGAATTATTTGGTATCAGGGTGAAAGCGACGCAAATGAAAAAGATATCCCCTATTACACAGATAGAATGAAGAACCTTATTTCATCTTTCAGGGATGATTTGAAAACCCCTGATCTTCCTTTTGTCGCGGTCCAGATTGGAAGATTGGTTAATGTTGGCGCCAAAGATACCTGGTGGAATTCAATACAGGAAAAGCAATTTAGATTACTTGAAGAAGTAAAAAATTACTCTGTTGTTCCTGCGGTTGACCTTTCTCTTGATGATACAATACACGTCAGTGGAAAAGATCAGAACCGACTTGGTAAAAGAATGGCTTATGCAATGAATGTATTGCTAAACGGAAAAACAGCAGGAAAACCACCAATCCAAATGGATAAGATTAGCATAAAGCCAGTTCCTCCTTATAATTTTTCTGAAATAAGGATACAATTCAAAAATGTATCAGAAAGATTTTTTGTTTCAGAAGGAGTTCGTCCATCAGGATTTTGTATTGGAGATCCTGAACCTAGCCCATTTGTTTATGACACAATTGTTTCAGGAAACTGTGTAATAATAAGGTCTAATCTTCCTGCTTCAGGGCTTGATGGGAAATTTCTTTATTATGGATATGGAACAGATCCATACTGTAATATCAGGGATATTCAAGATAAATCTCTTTGTGTATTCGGGCCGGTTATGCTCGGACAATACCGTGCGCTAACACCGATGTGTATTGAATGGGATATTTCGTTTCCTTTTAATCTACCAGAAGGGGTTGATTCAAAACTAAATGGCCTTACAGTCAATCACCAGAAAGAAGTTATATGGCAACGTATGAAGTTTCAGGATAGATTTTGTGATTTACATGAAAAAACCGGACAATACAAAGACAAGGATTTTATAATATGGTTTTCGAGGGAATTCAAAACAGATGAACCAATGAGCCTTGCAGCATGCATTGGTTATGATGGACCCATAAAGGTATGGATAGACGATAAGGAAATTTTCCATGACCCTGAAGGGACAAATCCTGCGTGGGAAGATAAAGCAAAGGTAAAATTTCAGGCAGATGCAGGCAAACATAAAATTGTTATCGGCCTTGGTGGAAATAGAGCAAGGGCATGGGGAATATATTTTCGTTTTGAACGTCTTGATATACCTGAAAATATCCTCAAAGACAAAAATGTCTTATTCAAAATGCCAGAATGGATATGAAAAAATAATAAGAAGCAAAGGAAAACAGATTATTAAATTTACAGGATGAATTTTTACTAATTTTTATGTTTGTTCTCAAACACAAATATTTACTCAATGCCTCAAAATTTCTGTTTCTGTAATGATAATATCAATAGGGACATCATTTTCATCTACTGGAATACTTTCAAAAACCTGAAAATCAAATGATAGAGATACCTTTATTCCATTGCACACGCGAAGAAACCTATCATAAAAACCTTTACCTCTGCCAATACGGTTAAATCCCCTGTCAAATGCAAGCCCGGGCACTATTATTAAATCAATCTCTGCAGGTATAATCTCTGCATCGGACAATGGCTGTGGAACTTTTGTTGAAAAATCAATATCATCAAGATTAAATATCTGCACAGGTTTCATAGTTGAATCTTCCCATTTGACTTCAGGCACGCAAACTGTTTTTGCTTTACCGAGAGCATCCTTGATAATTGGAATTGTATCAACCTCTTTATTAAAAGAAACATAACTCATCAGTGTCCAGCAGGTTTTATATTCAGGCAAAGATAAAAAATTATTGATAATACTTCTACTTCTTTTGTCCCACTCCTCAGGAGTTAGATTTTTAAGTTGATTAAGAATATTCTTTCTTATTTCAATCTTTTCTTTTATGCTCATAGTTTATTTTGCTCCCTTTCTAAAAGAAACTACTACACTCCTTTTGATTTTTCATTCCTTTTCCGATTTTGCTTTGAGAAAAGCCCGAAAAAACCCAGGAAAATTTTAGTTTTCCACTGGCTTATTTTTTTTGTCGCATTGATTCAATTCTTTGTAGAAAAATTTTTATTCTTCGTTCATACCCTGAATCAGTAGGACTATAAAATAAAACCTTTTTCCTCGTATAGTTCTGCGGCACAAAATGTCCCTTAAAATCATGGGGATACAAATATCCTTTGCCATGTCCAAGTTTTTCTGCGCCTTTATATCCAGTTGATTTTAGATAATCTGGTACCTCCTGTGTTATTTCTTTTTCAATCTCTGTTTCTGCTTTTTCAATTGCAAGATAACTTGCATTGCTTTTTGGTGCTGTTGCAAGATAGATTGTTGCCTGTGCAAGGCATATTTTTGCTTCAGGCATTCCGACGTGTTGCACTGCTGCGAGTGCAGAAGCAGCAACAACAATCGCCATAGGATCAGCATTTCCAATATCTTCTGAAGCAGAAATAAGAATTCTTCTTGCTATAAATGCTGGATCTTCGCCCCCTGCAAGCATCTTTGCAAGCCAGTACAGGGCTGCATCAGGGTCTGAACCTCTGATACTTTTTATAAAAGCAGAGATTGTATCATAATGTTCATCCTCTCTATCGTATCCGATATATCTTTTCTGGGTTATCTCAAAAATTGTTTTCATATCTATCAAAATAGAGCCATCTTTGATGTTTTCTGCTATGTTTACGGATGTTTCAAGAATATTGAGTGCAACACGCGCATCGCCATTTGAATATCTTGCGATATAGTCCAGAACATTGTCATCAATCTTGAGATTAAGATTTCCAAGCCCTCTTTCCTTATTTGATATAGCACTTCGAACAATTGTTTTTATATCATCATTGCTCAGTGGCTTAAATTCAAAAACCAATGAACGAGAAACAAGCGGCTTGTTTATTGAAAAAAATGGATTATGTGTAGTTGCACATATCAAAATAATCGTGCCATTTTCAACCTCAGGCATCAAGGCATCCTGTTGAAGTTTATTAAAATGCGCAATCTCATCTATAAAAAGAATTGTTTTTTCTTTCTTTTGATTTTTTCTCCATCTTGCATCTTCAATAATTTTTCTTACATCAGACACTGTTGCTGTGATTGCATTCAGATTCACAAAATCTTTTTTTGTAGTTTCTGCAATAACCATTGCAAGGGCTGTCTTGCCACATCCCGGTGGACCATAAAATATAAGGTTTGCAAGTTTATCCGTAAGTATCAGTTTGTAAAGAGGGCTGCCATTAGAAAGGATGTGCCTCTGACCAATAAATTCTTTAAGATTGCGAGGTCTCATCCTGCGGGCAAGGGGTTCTAAAAAATCCTCGTTTTTTTCGTTCTTTCCTTCAAAAAGCTCGTTATCCATAATAAAATTATACGATGAAAGTACATCTTTTTAAATTCCAGTAGAAAATTGACGTAGATAAATTTAATTTCTGATTTTGTAAAATCCCTTTATGTCATCTTCCTTTCATAAAATCCCATTTTAGTTTCCCGTTCATAAAGGATATACTTTACCCAGAATCTCCTCTGTTTTGAAAAAGTTCTCTATCCTATTTCCCTCTTTCTTAAAGGGGGCGAGGGGAATCAAATCTACCCTTGCCTTGCTTTACAAAGAAAGGAAAACTCGGCATTTCTACTGAATCTGTCAAGAGTCAAGAGTTGACCCCGTAGGGAGAGACCCCGTAGGGAATTGACAGGGAGATTTTTTGGTATAAACTATAAAAAGGCAAAAATACTGCGCAAAAAGGAGGTGAAAAATATGAAAACCAAAAGTATAGAGAATTCCTATGGAATAGGCGAAGTGAAATATCAAGAAACACGGAGGTATGATATGAAAAAAAATGGATTTACTTTGATTGAACTTCTGGTTGTGATTGCGATAATTGCAATTCTTGCTTCAATGCTTCTACCTGCTTTGAGTAAGGCAAGGGAAAGAGCAAGGGCTGCTGTGTGCATAAGTAACCTGAAACAGATTGGGCTTGGTATCCAAATGTATGAAGATGATTATGGAAGACGTCCGTATGATCCAAGAGGGTACTCTGCATACAATGTTCGTCTGATGCAGTTTCTGTATGAAACCAAATACATCTCGAACTATAATATTTTTCATTGCCCGTCTGACCCGAGAAAGTCCGGGTTTGACTGGAGCCCTGCAGGAAACCTGACAAGTTATGGAACAACCTATGATGTTTATGATGGACCTAATCCAGAATGGGTTCTCGACGCAAATCCTTCTGGATGCCTGTATATATGCGAGTGTGGAACCAATAGCTGGTATACATACGATTTCAGGCAGGCAGTATTGAACAACAACCAGACGTATATTAACAATATAAAGGCATACATAGCAAAGCACAACAATGGTTCAAATGTTCTGTGGTATGACTATCATGTTTCCTGGATACCCTACTCAGAATTTGAAAGAAGTGCCAGAATACCTGGAAAAGGTTGGTCAGGAACCTGGGAAGGGGTTTATTGTGGCGGGATTTTTTCTTTAGCCCGTTCAAACCAGTAGTAAGGAGGTAAATATGAAAAATAAAAATGGATTTACACTTATTGAGTTATTAGTGGTAATAGCGATAATTGCAATTCTTGCATCAATACTTTTGCCGGCACTCGACAGGGCAAGAACACAGGCAAGACAGGCAGTTTGTATGAGTAACCTAAAACAGATAGGCATTGCAGTGAATATGTATCTTAATGATAACAATGAATATTTTTATCCAACAGTATGGGGATGGACAAGTGATTTTGGGTCCTATAATGGAACATCTTTTTTAAGAACACTTGTTCAAATGGGATATGCAGGTGGATATATGAAATACAGTGGAGGAACAAGCGGGAATTTAATAGAAGCAGGTGGAATTGTTGTTTGTCCTGATGTAAGAAGGCCACAGGGTTCAGTTTATGTTGCTGACTTTAATTATAACTATTATCTTGGCCAGGCAACAGCACCATATTATGCAAGATTATCCAAGATAAGACAACCATCAAAAACACTTGTATTCTGCGAAGGTTCCTGCAGTCAATGTCACCACCCACCCAACGTATGGGGATGGACACTGAACGATCGCGTTCGTGGTAGACATTTTAACTATCAAATGCTGAACTGCCTTTTTGTTGATGGAAGTGTCAGAGCCCTCGGATATAATGACTTTGTAAATGGTAATATCTTTCGTCCATAACAACCGGGTCAACTCTTGATTCTTGACAGAAATGCTTCTGACTTGTTGCGATTTTTTCT
>Ga0208824_1001459_pt1 | contig 20832 bp, 18 predicted proteins | sample AD_JPNTR3_MetaG_FD_184447 | JGI IMG/M metagenome (GOLD analysis project Ga0208824, IMG submission 184447) | Active sludge microbial communities of municipal wastewater-treating anaerobic digesters from Japan - AD_JPNTR3_MetaG (SPAdes) (version 2) | ecosystem: Engineered > Bioreactor > Anaerobic...
GCATCTCCTTGAATGTCATTCGCCGCCTGGGTTATCGGTATGTCCCTGACGGCCACCGCGCCGCAGCTGCCTTGCCTGATCGCGGGTTAGCCTGGCTGAGGTCGGTATGAGCGTTGATAAGCCCTACGTCGCGCCGGGGTGAATTGACCTTCTAGCAAAAGCACATTATACTGAAAGTGATCTGGCGAGCGGTGTGGACGTACCCACGTGTGAAAGTGCGGACGTGCCCACGTGTGAACGTACCCACGTGCCCACGTGGAAACGTAAGTGATTCGCCGATTCGCTTTCTCGCCTTTTCGCCTTTTCGCTTTCTCGCCTTTTCGCTTTTTCGCTGACTGCTGACTCGCTGATCTTTATTTTCCGAGGAGGCCTGTCATGGAAGATCAAGTGTTGACCCCGACGCGGCGCAGACGCTATTGGCGCTGGATGGGTGTGGGGGTGTTGCTGGCGGGATGGAGCGTCTACCGCCTGTGGCAACGGTGTTGTGAGCGCGGCGGCGGGCGTTCCGTGGGCTTGATCCCCTGCCCGGAGCCGGTCCCTCCGTCACCGCCGCTTGCCGAACCGGCCCCGGAGCCCATCGAGATCCCGGCCTATGTCGCCGCCGAGGAGCCGCCCGCCCCGGCGCCGGCATCTCTGCCCGCTCCTGATGATCTCTCGCGCATCGAGGGTATTGGCCCCAAAGTGGCGCAGTTGCTGGCCGCGGCGGACATCTGCACCTTCGCGCAGCTCGCCGCGACGACGCCCGAACAGCTGCGGGAGATCTTACAGCAAGCCCGCCTGCGTTTCATGAATCCGGAGACCTGGCCAGAACAGGCGGCGCTGGCGGCCCAGGGCGATTGGGACAGGCTGATGGCGTTGCAGCGCCAGCTCAAGGGCGGCCGTCGAATCGAGCCGCGCGAATAACCTCCTGCGTCCGCACGGCCACAGGGTCACGCGAAATCCGTGAGCTTGGAGCTGGCGTGCTTTTTCTGTCTGGCACTCCATGGTTCACGACTCACTTCTCATTGATGCTATTTTCGAAGGGGGGTACTCTCGCATGGATTTTGAAAAACTTGGTGCTTTTTATCTGGGAAAAGAATTCGACCTGGCCCAGAATCAGCTCACGGACCGATTGGTGCTCTACGATGCCCGCGATCTGACCACCCATGCGGTCTGCGTCGGCATGACAGGGAGCGGCAAGACCGGCCTCTGCATTGACCTGCTGGAAGAAGCTGCCATTGACCATGTGCCGGCGCTGATCATTGATCCCAAGGGCGACATCACCAACCTCCTGCTGACTTTTCCCGACCTGTTGCCGCAGGATTTCCTGCCCTGGGTCAATGTGGACGATGCGCGCCGAAAGGGCATGAGCGTCGAAGAGTTTGCCGCCGCGCAGGCTGCCCAATGGCGCAAGGGCCTGGCGGAGTGGGGACAGGACGGGCAGCGGATCCGCATGTTGCGCGACGCGGCGGATTTCGTCATCTACACGCCCGGCAGCGACGCCGGGGGGCCCATCTCGATCCTGCATTCCTTCGACGCGCCGGCGCTCAGCTGGGACACCGACGCCGAAGTGTTGCGGGAGCGCATTCAGGGGACGGTGAGCGCTCTCCTGGGGCTGGTGGGCATAGACGCCGACCCCGTGCGCTCGCGGGAGCACATTCTGCTCTCCAATATCTTCGAGCATGCCTGGCGGAACGGCGAAAACCTCGATTTGCCCAAGATCATCCTCGCCATCCAGAACCCGCCCGTCCGTCAACTCGGCGTCTTCGACGTGGACACCTTCTTCCCGCAGAAAGAGCGCTTCGAGCTGGCGATGACGCTCAACAACATCATCGCCTCGCCCTCGTTCCAGAGCTGGCTCCAGGGACAACCCCTGGACATTCCTGCTCTCCTCAGCACGCCGGACGGCAAAACGCGCCACTCGATTTTCTACATCGCGCACCTGAGCGACGCCGAGCGCATGTTCTTCGTCACCATGCTGCTGAACCAACTCATCACCTGGATCCGCACGCAGCCGGGCACGACGAGCTTGCGCGCTCTGCTCTACATGGACGAGATCTTCGGTTTCTTTCCGCCGATTTCCAATCCCCCCAGCAAGAAGCCGCTGCTGACTCTGATGAAGCAAGCGCGCGCCTTTGGCGTCGGCGTGGTGCTGACGACCCAAAACCCGGCTGACCTGGATTACAAGGGCCTGACTAACGCCGGGACGTGGTTCATCGGGCGGCTACAGGCCGAGCGGGACAAGGAACGCCTGCTCGAGGGCCTGACGAGCGCGTCGGCGGAGGCCGGTCAGGCGCTCGACCGCACGGAGCTCGCGCGGCTGATCGGCAAACTGGGAAATCGCGTGTTCCTGCTGCACAACGTCCGCGAGGATGCGCCGGTGATCTTTCAAACTCGCTGGGCGATGAGCTATCTGCGAGGCCCGCTGACCCGCACGCAGGTGCGCGAGCTGATGGCCGGCCGCAGCGCTGAGGTCCCGCCGGCGCCCAAGGCGGCAGTCCCCCTGGAGCCGCGCGCCGCCGCGACGCCGACCGCCGCTCCCCCCGCAGCTCCCGCGAAGGCGAGCGGCGGCTACAGCAGCACGGCGCCCTTGCTCCCCGACGGCGTGACGCAAGTCTTCCTGCCCTTGCGCAAGGGAGCCGCTTCCGCCGTGGCAGAGGTGGAAAATCTCGCCGGCCCGCGAGTGGAGATCAAGGACAAGCGCCTGATCTACATCCCCGCACTGCTGGGCCTGGGGCGCGTGCATTATGTGAAGCAGACGGCGGCCTACTCGGTGAACGAGGCGGAGGAATTCGCGCTGCTGGCTCAGCCGCCGACGGACCTGGGCCTCACGCGCTGGGAAGAGGCGCAAGCGCTCGCCCTGACCGCGCGCGACCTGTTGACCCGGCCGGAGCCGGACGCCGTGTTCGATGCCGTGCCGGAGGCCGTCAATGAGGCGCGGGAGCTCGCGGCTCAGCGCAAGGCGTTAGAGGATCACCTCTATCGCGTCGCCAGCCTGACGTTGCAGTACAGTCCCGCCGCGAAGCTCTACTCGCGCTACGGCGAATCCGAGCGGGAGTTCAAGCTGCGGCTCAGTCAGGCGGCGCGGGAGCTGCGCGACGCCGAGGTGGATAAGCTGCGCACGCGCTACGCGACCCGCATCAACACGCTGGAGGATCGCCTGCGCCGGGCTCAGGCCGCGCTGACAAAGAAAGAGGCGGAGGCGCGGGCGCGCAAGCAAGACGCGCTCCTCTCGGCGGGCGAGACGGTCTTCAACCTCTTTTCGGGGCGTCGCCGTTCCGTGTCGGCGACGGTGAACAAGGTCACGCGCTCCACCACCGTCAAGTACGACATCGAGACGGCGGAGGAAGAGGTAGCGGACGTAGAGGCTGACCTGAAGGGCTTGCAGGACGAGCTCAAAGCGCAGACGGACGCCATCACCGCGAACTGGGAGCAGGCCGTGGAGCGGCTGGAGGAAATCGTCATCAAACCGCGCCGCACCGACATCGAGATGGCGCTGTTTGCCCTGGCATGGGTGCCACACTGGCAGATCGTCTATCAAGTGGGAAATGTGACCCAGACACAGACCGTGCCGGCGTTCTAAAAAATCCCCTAAAATTTTGCGTTCTTGCCGTGCAAGACTCACCAAAAGGAGCTCGCTGATGAAGTCGAAGTTGCGCATTGTAATGATCGCCTCTGAGTGTGTGCCTTATGCCAAGACGGGAGGGTTGGCCGACGTCGTGGGGGCCTTGCCGCAGGCGCTGGTTGCCCTGGGCCATGAAGTGATCGTGGTGATGCCCAAATATCGCGCCGTGGACGTCCAGAAGCACGCCCTTCAGCCGTTCCTGGCGCCGATGGGCGTGTGGATGGGGAACGTCGAGGAGTGGTGCGCGGTCTACACCACGAAAATGGATGGCAGCGTGCCAGTCTACTTCATCGAATCGGACAAGTATTTCGACCGCGATGGCCTGTATCACGATGCGGACTTCAACGATTTTGCCGACAATCCGCGCTGCTTCGCTTTCCTCACCCGTGCCGCGCTGCAGCTCTGCAAGGACATCAGCTTTGTGCCGGACATCGTGCACGCGCATGACTGGCAGGCGGCGCTGGCGGCGGCTTACCTCAAGGTCTGGCACTGGAACGACCCGGTGCTCGGCAATGCGGCGAGCGTTCTCACCATCCACAACATCGGCTACCAGGGCGTGTACGGCATAGAGCATTACGATTACATCGGCCTGCAATGGGGCAATTTCACCTCCGACAAACTCGAAGACCACGGGCGGATCAATTTCCTCAAAGGGGGCATTGTCTACTCGGACATGGCCAACACGGTGAGCCCGACCTACGCCAATGAGACGCGCATGCCGGAATACGCCTATGGAATGGCGCCCTATCTCAACAACAAGGGCCCCAATTACGTTGGCATCCTCAACGGGGTGGATTACAGCCAGTGGAATCCCGCCGTGGATCCGTTGATCCCGGCGCAGTATACGGCGGAGGATTTGCGGGGGAAGGCAATCTGCAAGGAGGCGTTGCAGCGGCAGTTCTTGCTGGAGGTCGCGCCCGACATTCCCATCGTGGGCGTCGTCAGCCGGCTGGCGGATCAGAAGGGGCTGGACTTGCTCGCGGCCACGATAGAGAGGATCGTGCGGGAGATGCGGGTGCAGTTCGTCATCCTGGGGTCAGGCGAGAAGGGCCTGGAGGCGTTCTACGGCGGCTTGCCCGCGCGGTATCCGGGACGCATCGGCAGCTATATCGGCTACAGCAATCCCCTGGCGCACCTCATCGAGGCGGGAAGCGACTTCTTCATCATGCCCTCGCGTTACGAGCCGTGCGGTCTGAATCAGATCTACTCGCTCAAGTACGGGACGCTGCCCATTGTCCGGGCGACCGGCGGCCTGAACGACACGGTGGAGCAATATGATGAGATTACCGGGTTGGGGACGGGTTTCAAATTCTGGGAGCCTAGCCCGAACGCGATTTACTACAGCGTCGGTTGGGCGGTGAGCACGTATTACGATCGCCCGCAGCACATCCAGAAGATGATCCAGGCGGCAATGGCGCAGGATTTCTCCTGGGAGAAGAGCGCGAAAGCCTACGAGGAAGTGTATCAGCGGGCGATTTTCAACAAGATGATGTTGTAGCGTAATGCGTAATGCGTGATGCGTAATATGTTACGTAGTACGTATTACGCATTACGGTTTTACTCTGGATACCCCGTGATCTCCCGAATGTCCTCATACAGCGGTTTGAGGCGCCGGTACATCCGCTTGTAGACGCGGTGGAACAGCGCGTCATAGAGCTCGCGGGTGGCGGGATTGGGCTCGAAGGTGTCGCCCTTGTGCGTCATCGCGGCGACGGCGGCCTCGAAATCGGGGTGCAGGCCCAGCCCCACGGCGGCGTCAATGGCGGCGCCCAATCCCGACGTCTCGTAGGTATGCGGGCGTGTCGCGGGCAGGCCAAAGATGTCGGCGGTGATCTGCATCGCGGCGTCGCTCTGGGAGCCGCCGCTGGAGACCCGCAGCTCGGTGATGGGGATGCCGCTCCGCCGCACCGTGCGCTCCATCCCCTCCCGTAGCCCGTAGGCCAGCCCTTCGAGGATGGCGCGATAGAGATGCGCGCGCGTGTGGACGTCCCCAAAGCCGATGATGGCGCCCTTGGCCTCCGGCCCCGGCACCTTGATCCCCGGCGACCAATACGGTTGCAACAGCAATCCCCTCGCCCCCGGCTCGGCCGCGGCGATGAGCTGCTCGAAGAGCACCTCCGGCTCGACGCCGCGCTGTGCGGCCAGCTGGCGCTCCTCGTGAGCGAATTCCTGCTTGAACCAGCTCACCATCCAGTAGCCGCGGTAGATCTGTAATTCCAGGCTGTAAGCGTCCGGCACGGCCGCCGGATAGGGCGGGATGAGGGGGATGAGCTCCACGTAGCGCTTCTGCGTGGTGTTGATGGTGGCCGTCGTGCCGTAGCTCAGGCAGCCGATGTGCGGGTCGAGGGCGCCTGAGCCGATCACTTCGCAGGCCTTATCGGCGGCGGCGGCGATCAGCGGCAGCCCCTTGGGGATGCCCGTGGCTTCGGCGGCGGCGGCGGTAATCTCGCCGAGCGGGGCGGCGGGCGGCGCGAGCTCGACCAACAGTGCCGGGTCTACCGGCACCGCGCGCCATTTCCAGTCCCAGGGCTTGGACCAGGTGAGTGCCTTGTAGTCGAAGGGCAGGTAGCCGACCTGACAGCCGACGGAATCCACAAAGCGCCCGGTGAGGCGATACGTGAGGTAGCCGGAGAGGTAGAGATACTTGTGGGTGGCGCTCCAGATTTCGGGCTGATGGCGTTGGATCCAGTTCGCCTCCGCCTCCGCCTGGAGGTAGGCGACGGTCTCCGACATGCCGGTGAGGGCAAAGGCCACGCCCCACAACCCCCGCACGGGCTTGAGGCCAGCAGTGCGGCGTTGATCGAGCCAGACGATGGCGGGGCGCAAGGGACGGCCCTGGGCGTCCACATTGATGACGGTCGCGCGCTGTGTGGTCAGCGCGACGCCGGCGATGGCTTCCCGTAAGTCGGGGCGTTCGCGCCAGAGCTGCTGGCACGCCGCCGCGAGCGCGTCCCAGTAAACGTCGGGGTCTTGCTCGGCCCAGCCGGGCTGCGGCGAGACGTAGGGCGTGATGGGAATCCGGGCCTTGTGGACCGGCTGTCCCTGCAGGTCGAAGATCAACGCGCGGGCGGATTGCGTGCCGGCGTCCAGGGCGAGGATGAATTCTTTGGCCATGCTGGCTCCTATGCCTCCTTACTGCTCACCGCTCTCTACTCTCTGCTCACTTCCCTCTACTCGCTGCTTTTCCCTTCCGCCCATGCCAGTATATCACGCCTGCGAGGGCCGCCAAGCCGGCCAGGAGGCCGCCAACGGTGCCGGCAGCGATCTTGCGGCGACGCGGCAAGCTGGCTTCGCGGCGCGCCTGCGCCTCCCGCAGCGCCGGACGCCAATCGGGGATTTGCTCGTGGGGCGGGAGGCTGTAGCAGCGCTTCCAGAGCTCCTGGTAGGCCGCCGCTTCGGCGTCCCAGCGGGCATTATCCCAGCCCAGCTCCGGCTGGCAGATGCGCCGGATGTCTTCCAGCAGCGCGGCTCCGCCCTGCGGCAACAGCAGGCCGAGCCGGGTGCGCCGCAGGAGCAGGTCCTCCAGATGCGCGACCCCTTCGCTCCGCGCGGCCCAGCGCAGCTCCGCCCACAACGTCGCCGTGCCGGGGATGGGGGTGAGCTCGCCGGGGTGAGCCGCCCGCACGAGGGCGGGGGCCGCCGCACCATAGCGTCCCAACAGCCGTCGCCGCTGGGCCTGGGTCAGCGCCTGCCCGTTGGGCAACGGCACGTTCACGGGATTGAGCACCGGCATGTCGCCGCGGGGTTCGGGCATCTCGGGGAGCTGCGCGCGGGCGACGGTGAGCGCGTCGAGGGCGATGCGGCGGAAGGTGGTCAGCTTCCCGCCGGTCACCGTGAGCAATCCCGCCTCGTTCCAGACGACGTGATCGCGCGACTCCTTGCTGGGATCGGCTTTGCCGCTGCCGATCACCGGGCGGACGCCGGCAAAGGTGCTGATGACATCGTCGAGCGTGAGTTGCAGCGCGGGGAAGTGGGCCTCGACGACCTGCATCAGGTAGGCGACCTCTTCCGGCGTGATGTGCGGCTCGGCGTCGAGGGGCTGCTCGTGATCCAGGTCCGTGGTCCCCACGAGCGTGATCCCTTCCCAGGGGAAGATGAAGACGGGGCGCCGGTCCACCGGATGCAGGAAGCTCACCGCTTGCGCCACGGGGAAACGCCACGCGGGAAAGACCAGATGACTGCCGCGCAGCGGGCGAATGCGGGGCGAGGCGCCGACCTGCGCGCGGAGGCCGTCCGCCCACGCGCCGGTGGCGTTCACCACGACCCGCGCCCGCGCTTCCGCGACCCGTCCGCTGAGCTGATCGCGCAGCGTCACGCCGGTCACGCGCCCCTCCTCGCGCAGCAGCGTTTCGGCGCGGCTATAGTTCAGCGCCGCGCCGCCATCGGCCAGCGCCTCGAAGATCACCCGCAGGACGAGACGCGCGTCATCGGTCTGCGCGTCGCCGTAGCGCCAGCCCCCCTGCAGCCCTTTGGGCGTGATGCGGGGGGCGAGCAGCTCGAAATCGGTGGTGCTGTAGTAGGTGTGACTCCATTGCAGGGCCAGCAGGTCGTACACCGTCAGCCCGGCGCCGTAAGTCCACTTGCCGGGGAAATCGCCCTTGTAGGTCGCCAGCAGGAAACCCAACGGGTCAATGAGGCCGGGGCCTTCTTCCATCAGCCGCTCGCGCTCCTGGACGGAAGTCAGCGTCAGGCGGACTTTGCCTTCCTTGAGATAGCGGATGCCGCCATGAACGAGCTTCGAGGAGCGGCTGGAAGTGCCCCAGGCGAAATCTCGCTGCTCGACGAGCAGCGCTTTAAGTCCCAGGCGGGTGGCTTCGCGGAGAATGCCCGCGCCGGTAATCCCACCGCCAATGATGATGAGATCCCACGGCTGCGCCAGCTGCGCCCAAACTTCATCACGCCACTGTGGTGTGAGCATGTTCCCCTCCTGTCCTCTGGCTGACGAGTTTCCCCGGATTCATCACGCCCTGGGGATCGAAGATCTCCAGCGCGGAGCGGAGCGCCTGCATTCCCAGCGCGCCCTTTTCGGCCTGCAGATACGGCGCGTGATCCAGCCCCACGCCGTGTTGATGGCTGATGGTGCCGCCGTGAGCGACGATGGTTTCGCTGGCGGCGGCCTTCAACGCGCGCCACCCTTCCAGCGTCTCCTCGGGGTCGGCGGCGAGTCGGAAGAGAAATTGGACGTAGATGCTGGAGCCGTAGGGATAGACGTGCGAGAGATGGGTGAAGACGTGCACGAATTCGTCCTTGTACCACAGGGTGGTGCGCAGCGCTTCCTCGATGGCCGCGATCATCGTGGGGACGTTGCTCCAGGCGGTCGCCGTCTCCAACGTGTCAATGCCGTAGCCGACTTCCCAGAGCGCGTTGCGCAGATACGGCGAGCGGAAGCGGTCCTTGTGCCACGTCTTCCCGAAGGTCTGGGTGGCGTAGACGCCGTCGTACCGGCCGGTGATGTCGAACGCCGCCTTCGCCGCCGCCTCGGTGAGCGCCTCTGAGCCGGTCACGCCGACGATGAGCATACACCGTTTGTCGCCGGCGCCGCGCAACGCCAGATATTTCTTCAGCGTGCCGAGCAGCACCTCATGGCCCGCCATCGCCAGGGTCGTCTCGGTCTCCTCGGGCGTGCTGAGTCGCAGCATTGAAAGGGGAATGCCCGCCTGGACGATTTCGCGCACGGCAGTCCGTCCCGCCTCGAAGTCGGGGAAGAAAACGGCGTGAAAGGCCTCCTTTTCCGGCAGGGGGGTCACGCGCACCGTCGCGGCGGTGAGGATGCCCAATCGCCCTTCGGAGCCGAGCACGAGCTCCCGCAAATCCGGCCCGGCGGCGGAGGCGGGGAATGTGGCCGGCAATTCCAGAGTCCCTGCCGGGGTTTCCAGTTGCCCGCCGGCGAAGAGCTTCTCGATGCGCCCGTAGCGCAGTGATTGTTGTCCGCTGCTGCGGGTGGCGATCCAGCCGCCGAGGGTGGAGTACTCGAAGGATTGCGGATAGTGTCCCAGCGTGTAGCCGTGCGCGCGGAGCTGTGCTTCCAGCTCCGGCCCGGAGGCGCCCGCCCCGAAGGTCGCCAGCTGACTTTCGGGATCGAGGGCTTGCAGCTGGTTCATGCGCGTCATGTCTACTGTGAGGACGGGGCGGGCGCCGGGGAGGGGATTCACGTGGCCCACCACACTTGATCCGCCGCCGTAGGGGATCACCGCGATGTCATGCCGCATGGCGAAATCGAGCAGCGTGCGCACGTCCTCCCGGCTCTGAGGGAAGGCGACGCCGTCCGGGAAGGCGCCGACATGTCCGCTGCGCATGGCCACCCAATCGGGGAAGCTCTGTCCCCGGGCATGGCGGACGCGCGTCTCGGCCTGGGTGTGGATGAGGGGATGTTCGGGCAGGCGCGATGGCGGGACCTGGGCGATCACGGCCTCCAGCGGCGCATCCTGCGGCGGACGGCCCGGTCCCAGCATCTCGCGGGCATAGCGCACTGCCGAGTCAGGCAGCTCATAGGTAAAGGTGTCGTCACCCCAACCATTCCAACGTCGCATACGAACCCTCCTCGGAAAATAGAGATCAGCGAAAAAGCGAGAAAGCGAATAAGCGAATCGGCAAATCACTTACGTGTCCACGTGTCCACGTTCACACGTGGACACGTTCCAGGGTGCGCCAGCGCCCGGCGTCTCCTGAACGACGGTAAGGCGCGTCGGCAAAGCGGGGACGCGAAGTCAGTTCAGGCTTCCGCCTCCGCTTCTTGACGCAGCGCCTGCCACAGGCGAATGCTCTCGGCCATGACGCGGCAGGTGATGCTCTCAGCGCTGGCCGCGTCGCCGGTGGCGAAGGCGGTTTGCAGGTCGGCGTAGAAGCGACGGGAGACAGCGCGGGCGGTTTCCTGGGTGAAATACAGGGTGGCCATCGTCTCGTAGAAGGCGGCAAAGCCGTTGAGGATCAGCGTGTAGATGGGATTCCCGGAGGCGAGGGTGAGCTGGCGATGCAACAGCCAGTCGTAGTGGGCGAAGGCGCGGGGATCCTCTTCGAGGGCCGCGGCGGTTTGGAGATGCGCCAGCACGCTCTGCGGATCGTGGAGTACGGCGGCGGCGGCGTACGCCGGCGCCATCGCCAGACGCACTTCGAGGAGGTGCACCACGAAATCATCGGGGACGTGCCGGTAACGCACGAGCGCGTTGAGCACATTGAGGCCCCCATCCCGCCAGAAATCGTTCACCACGGTGGGTTTTCCCTGGCGGATAGTGATCCAGCCATCTCGTGCCAGCCGCTGTAGCGCCTCGCGGAGGGTGGGGCGGGTGAGGCCCAGCTGGGTGGCGAGGTCACGTTCCCCCGGCAGGGTGGCGCCGGGCGGATAATCGCCGTTCAGGATGGCAGTGATCAGGCTTTCCTCGACGTAATCCGCCGGACGTTGTGGCGCGTTCCATTCAGGCATTGGGTGATCCCTTTCGTTTGCTGGTAAGTGGTCTAACCAGTTAGAGTATATCATGGATTGGGGGTAGCGTCAAGAGCCGAGGGAGCGCTGGAAGGACTCACGGGTTGGCGCGGAGGAGGAATCCGCGGCTTCGGCCAACGTTGTGCTCACCGTGCGCTGAGGCTCAGCGCGAGTCGTCAGGCAGGCCGCCGTTCGTCATCACGTTGCCCTCAAGGTTGATGTGGGATACAATATAGGCACAGGGCGTCTTGGCGAGGTGAGCCCGCGTGCGGCTGCGGGGTAGCGCGCGCCCGTGAAATCGCGCCGCGTGCAGAGGCTAACACACGCTTCAGCGCTTGTGTCAGCCTGTTCCCGTGGCGGGGATCAAAAACGGCAGGGCCGTTGCAGGCATTCAATATCATTTGAAGGAATAGAAGATGCATCTGACTTTGGGCAACCTCAGTATCACGATCAAATCTGGAGCGCTGATTCCCGTGTTGTTGATGCTTCCCAATGTGCTGTGGATGTTGCTGCCTGAGGTAGCGGGAGATAGGCGCGTTTCTGAGCCTTTGTTTCTCACGATTGCAGAGAACGGCGGTAGAATTGCGATATTGCTTCTTCCATTTTTCTACTCGCTGGACCTGAACAGGAAGTTTTCAACGCTCACCCTCATTGGAATGGGGCTGGCGTTGGCAATTTATTACACATCGTGGGTGAGATATTTAGCCGGGGGAAGGGCGCCCGAGCTTTTCAGAGCGCCCTTGTTGGGCATCCCTTTGCCTTTGGCGACGGCGCCGGTCCTGTTTGTGGTCCTTGCGTCATATTTGATGGGTTCCTGGCTGATGTTTGGTGCGTCAATTCTGTTTGGCGTCGCCCATATCTGGGTTTCGGCCCTGACTTTGTGAGGGGCAGGTAGACAATCTGTGTCCGACCACGCTCAGCATAAGCCGGTCACGATTGGCGTGCTGGCTGGCCGGCCGTTTTACTGGACGGCCACGCCGCTGAGGTACCTCAGCTCCGTCTTCCAGGGGATTTGCCAGGCGGTGCAGACGCTCGGCTGTACCGTCCTGCTCAGTTGCGGGATGGGACCCTCCGCTACCTCCGGTGACCCGCTGCAATGACCAGGGCGGATGGCCTGGGTCAGCTCGCTGATGGCTGCGGGGGGTAGATAGATGTCCGATATAGGCGCTGGGGATGGCTCCTGACCGGATTAATGCAACGGGTCCGCCCCGGTTTCTGCCAGATATACCGAGTCCACAATCCCTACGATGACCGAGACCACGCAGGCGTCGGGGTTCTTGAGCGCCTGGCGCGCGCCGTTGCCTTCCCGGTTCACTAACACCGTGTCGCCGATCCCGGCCTGGGTGTTGTCCAGGGCGATGAAGTCCTCGCTGGGTGACTCGTCGGGCAATCCTAGCGGTTGCACGACCAGGAGCCGCCGGTGCTTGTAGTCCTGGTGGCCGATGGTCGTCACTACGGTCCCTACCACTTTGCCCAAAATCATGGCCGCCCCTTAAGTGAAATGGTTCCAGCCGGGCTGCATCGTCAGCTCAAACGTATCCTCGGCGGTCACTGCCAGCTCGTCCACGATACCTACCAGCGCGAGATCAATCGGCACGAATTTCACGTCCGGCAGCGCCAGCGCCGCTTCGCGTGAACGCACCATCACGCACAGGTCGCCGACACCCGCCTGCACCACGTCCGCCGCCACCTGGAGCGGCCCGACCGGTTCCAGCTTCTTGTTCAACGGCTGCACCACCAGCAACTTCAGGCCTTCTGTGCCGGGGTATTTGAGCGTGCAGACCGCCGTGCCATGCACCCTGCCCAATAACATTCGATTACTTGACCCCCGTGCTGGCCAGCACCCGCTGGATGATAGTATCTAACAGGGCTGGATCGACTTGAGAGCCCAGGCGAGCTATCACTGCGCTGCGGATGCGCTGGGCAAGGTCGTCGGGCGCCGGGTGCAGGGCTTCAATCCCTTGTGGGTGCTGGGAGGGCAGCGGCTGCGCCACATAGGGCCGCACCGGGGCCGCTGGGGGATTGTCGGGCTTGTCGCGCACCAGCTTCAACCCCAGGCGTTGGGCCTTTTCATAGGCCAGGCCGGTCAGCACCACGTCGTCATTGACTTTCAATGACATCACGCCGCGCTTCGCCAGGTCCTCGATGTCGCTTTCGGTATAGAAAACTTTGGGCATTGCGCTTCCCTCCTATTCGCTCAAGCGCCGTCCCGGCCGGGGAGGCTTTCCAGCGCCCGCGTGGCCGCATCGCGCGCGGTCAGGATTTCAGATTCCGTGCCGCACAACCACATCCGGCCAAAGCGGCCTACCGAAGAGGCGTGGACAATCTTGATGTTGGCTTTCTTTTCGGCCTCATTGCAGGCGTAGTTGATATAGGCCGCCGGCGTGCATTCCAGTACCAGCGGGGTTTCGCCCGGCGCTAACATGCTGCCCCGGCGAAAGCGGTTGATCAGCTGTGATTGGTAGGGATCAATTCGTATACGGTTTTCAAGCCGCGGATGCTCTCCCAGACTACCTGTGAGCCGAACTCGTTCTTGAGCTTTTTGTGGGCCGCCACCCCAAAACCGGTCTCTTCTTGCGCCAGGCGGCCCAGGTGTTCGGCGGCTTGATAGCCGGTCTCGGCCATCGCCGCGCAAACCCGGTCCACTCCGGCCTGCGAGGCGTGCCCCCAGACTTTCCAGGCCGCATAGGCCCTTTGAGCCAGATCGCGGGCCTCTTGGATAGAGGAAAGGTCTTTGTCCAGTGCCATAGGGGATTACCTTGACTTCTTGAACACCGTCTCGCCATCAACCTGCAGGGAATCAATAATCGCCATGATCACGGCGTCCACCGGCGTATCTTTGGTGAGCGCGGTCTGGCGGGCGGAAGAACCGGCGCAGGTTAAAACCAGGTCACCTACCCCGGCATCCACGGTATCAATCGCCACATAGGGCTTTCCAAACGGTTCGCCGCGCTCATCGGTTTGGCGGACGAGGAGCAGCTTTTGCCCGGCCAATTTGGGGTCTTTGATGGTGGAGACGGTGGTTCCAATCACTCTGGCAATCAGCATAGGACCTATCCTGATCTCAATAGCTCTTGCCGCCGGCAGCGTCGGCAGCCGCCGGCTTGCTCCCGCTAGGGCCTTGCACAATCTTGACCCCGGCGCTGGCTCCAATGCGGGTGGCCCCGGCTTTGATCATACTCGCGGCGTCTTCGTAAGTACGCACGCCGCCCGAAGCCTTAACCCCCATTTCCGGTCCCACTACCCGGCGCATTAGCGCCACGTCGTGCACGGTGGCCCCGCCGCCGGCAAAGCCGGTCGAGGTCTTCACGAAGTCCGCGCCGGCCTCCTTGGAAAGCATACAGGCGATGGTTTTCTCCTCATCGGTCAACAGCGACGTCTCCAAAATGACTTTGACGAGCGCGCCGCGTTCGTGGGCGACTTTAACCACGCCGCGAATATCTTGCGCCACCAGCTCCAGCTCGCGGGCCTTGAGCGCGCCGATATTGATGACCATATCAATCTCAGTCGCGCCTTGTTCAATCGCATGGGCCGTCTCAAAGGCTTTGACCTCGCTGGCGGTGGCCCCCAGCGGGAAACCGATCACCGTGCAGACTTTGACGGGAGAACCGGCCAGGAGTTGCGCGCAGAGCTTGACCCAGGAGGGATTAACGCAGACCGAGGCGAACTGGTACTTGCGCGCCTCAAAACAGAGCTGGGCGATCTGGTCGGGGGTAGCGTCAGGTTTGAGCAGCGTGTGATCAATCATCCTGGCCAGGTTGGTATCTTGGGGGATCATGCCAATGGAGGATGAAAGCCGCTCCGCCCCCGCGTCCACCACCATTCCTGTCCGGTCGAAGCAGGTGCATACGCACAGCCCCTCGGCGCAGTTAAGCTTGCATTGCCCGCCTGCTGGCGCGGCGGCCCGCTGTTGCTGCTCAGCCATAGTCACCAGCACTTCGCGGGCAATGATCTCTACCAGTTGTTCAACGGTCTTCATATCCGGGTTCATTCAGTTTTCTCCTAAAGTCCTTTTTCACTGCCGAGACGCAAAGGAGGCAGAGTTTTTTTCCTGTCTCCCTTTCCTTTATCTTCTTTGCTCTCCAGCGCAGGGCAGGCGGGCCTTCATGCACGACTCTTCTTTGGTCAATCCCGCTGCATGAGATGGACTCATTTGGTATACAGCTGCTCAATCGCGACAATTTTGTTCACCCGACGCTCGTGGCGGCCCCCGCCGAACGGCGTCGCCAGCCACACCGTCACGATCTGTTTGGCCAAATTCGCACCAATCAGCCCAGCGCCCAGGGTCAACACATTAGTGTTGTTATGCTCGCGGCCATTGACTGCGGAAGCGTAATCGTAAGCCAGACCAGCGCGCACGCCGGGGACTTTGTTCGCCACAATGCAACTGCCGATCCCGGCCCCGTCAATGATGATACCTCGCCAGGCGGCGCCGCTAGCGACAGCCCGCGCCACTTCATGGGCGAAGTCCGGGTAATCCACCGGCTCCTGGCTATGCGTGCCCACGTCCATTACTTCGTAGCCCAAAGCCGCCACCTCTTTTTTGAGGACTTCTTTCAGCTCGTACCCGCCATGGTCAGCGCCGATGACTACTACTTTTTTAGGGGCCACCGCCGGGAGTTCAACCGGAGTCAACGGCTTATCAGGTTCAGACTCGTGATGCGTGCGTTCTGGTGTTGAAAGCCCCATCATCTGGGCGACAACACGCTGCACAATGGACCGAATGTCTTCATCGGATATATCGCTCATCCTGGGTCTTTCATAGAGACTGACTTGTCTGAGGCGCTCTAGATGCCTGGAATTGATTATCCGTCCTTCCGTTGCCTTTGTCAAGCTGCATCGGATGGGAATCACTACCCCCTACGTTTTTTTGCTTTGAGCCAGGCTCGCGTAAGTCCGGTTACCTTTATCGCTAATTGTGCTAGACTGTATCCCATGGTCAGAGAAATTGAGGTGGTGAGGATGCTGGATGGAAGAAGTGCGCTGGGATCACACAACGATTGGAATCCTGGCCCAGGGCCTGGAGCCGAGGGATTGGACACAGCTGGAGCTGTTGACTCGCTTGACGTCAGGACAGCAGATTCTCGCCGGGATGCGGGCGCAGACCTTTGCGATGGCGGCGCTGCGCGGCACCTTACGTCGGCGTTTCCCCCCGCTCTCCCAGGTCGGATTGAACATGAAAGTCCTGGCTTATGCTGTTGGTCTTCGCGCTGAGCGGTTTGAGCGACATTCCGCTGGATTTGTCGGCGATTGTCGCCGCTGCTGCCTCGGTTCCGCTACTCTGGCCTTGTGGCATTCGTTGCTGCAACGGGTGCAAACGGACGTTGCCCGTGACGGGTAAGCGCTTGGGTGGGGCGCGGTCCGCCTATGTCCGACCACGATCAGCATAAGCCGGTCACGATTGGCGTGCTGGCCGGCTGGCAGTTTTACTGGACGGCGACGCCGCTGAGTTACCTCAGCCCCGTCTTCCAGGGGATTTGCCAGGCGGCGCAGACGCTCGGCTGCAACGTCCTGCTCAGTTGCGGGATGGGGCCCTCCGCTACTTCCGGTGACCCGCTGCGCCCGGCCTGGCCGCAGCTCTCCAGCGCCGTTGACGCCGCCGACCAGACGGATTTCGTCCCCGTAGGCCCGTGGAATACCGACGGGCTGATTGTCATCAATCCGCTGCACACGGCGACCCGCTCCCGCTACATCCAGGACGTGAGGGCCGCCGGCCATCCGGTGATCTTCGTCGGCTCCGGCGAGGTCGGCCCGACGATCGTGGCCGACAACGAATCCGGCATCCTCGAGGCGGTGCTCCATCTGGTCAAGCACGGCCATCAGCGAATCGCGTTTATCGCCGGCAGCAGAGAGGATTTGGGCGGCGATACCGGCGAACGGTTGCGCGCCTACCAGTTCGCGCTGCGCGCCTACGGCCTTGTGGCCGACCCGCGTCTCATCGCCTATGGGCAGCACGTCTACGCGGGCGGATACGCGGCGATGCAGGAAATCATGGCGGCCGGCGCGCCCTTCACGGCGGTGCTGGCGAGCAACGACGAGTCGGCGCTGGGGGCGATGCAGGCGCTCAAGGACGCCGGGCGACGCATTCCGCAGGATGTCGCGCTCATCGGCTTTGACGATCGGCCCGAAAGCGCCGTCCAGGAGCCGCCCCTCACCAGCGTCCACGTCCCCTTGTTCAAGATGGGCTATCAGGCGTTGGAACTGCTGTATCAACGGCTGACCGCGAACGCGCCCCTCCCGGAGCGGGTCAAAATCCCGACGCGGCTGGTGACGCGCGAATCGTGTGGCTGCGGCCGCAGCCTCGCGCCCGAGATTGTGCTTTCAAGCACCCTCGACCTGACGCAAAACCTGACGCTGGCGATGCTGGCCGAAACGCAAGACCTCAGCGCGGCGCAGGTGCAGACGCTTTGTCAGCGGATGATTGACGGCTTTGTCGCCAGCCTGGAACAGCTGACGCCGGACCCCTTCCGGCAAACGCTGGATGGCCTCCTGCGGGAAACTGCCGCCAGTCAGGACCTGGCGGTCTGGCAAACCGCGATTTCCTATCTCCGCCACGCGCTGGGCGTCCCCCATTTCTTGACCGCCGCGGCGCTCTCCCCGGCGGCGCTGACCCTGGCGCACGACCTGCTGGATGAGGCGCGGCTTGCCGTCAGTGCGACGCTCTGCCAGCAGCACCGTCACTTCGTCGTAGATCAACGCTGGCAGGCGGATCGGCTGGGCGTCCTCACGGCCCGCTTGCTGACCGCGCTTGACGAGGCCGAGATCATGCAAATCCTCGCGCACCATCTGCCGGAGACCGGCATTCAGACGGCGGCGGTGGCGTTTTATGAGGCCGAGGGCGACGATCCGGTTGCGTGGAGCGTCCTCCGTTTCGTGACGGGGCCGGAGAGGGCCGCGTTGCGCTTCCGCAGCCGCGAGTTCCCGCCGGCGGAGGGCTGGCCGGTCGCGCCACCGTTCACCCTGGCACTGCTGCCCCTGGTTAACCAGAGCGGGCGGCTGGGCTACGTGATTTTCGACGCCGCGCAGCTGGAACTCTACGGCGCGATTGTGCAGCAGCTCGCCGCCGCTCTCAACACCGCCCGATTGTACCGCGAGGCGACGGAAGGCCGTCGCCTGGCCGAGGAGGCTAACCGCCTCAAGAGCCGGTTCCTTTCCACCGTCAGCCATGAACTGCGGACGCCCCTCAATTTGATCGTGGGCTTATGCGGGATTTTGTTACAATCCAGCGCCACACTGCCTGAAAATCACCGCAAAGATGTGGAGCGGATTCACCTCCACGCCCAGCAGCTGAGCTGGCTCATCGGTGATGTGCTGGACCTGGCCAGCAATGATGCCGGGCAGCTGCGGCTAACGTATGAATATGTGGACCTGAGCGAGACCCTGCGGGTGGTGGCCGAGACCGGTCGCCAGCTGGCCGCAGATAAGGGCCTGCTCTGGCAAGCGCGGCTGCCCACCAGCGGACCTTGGGTCTGGGGGGATCGGACCCGGCTGCGTCAGATCGTGCTTAACCTGGTGCACAACGCCATCAAATTCACCGCCCACGGGTTCATCCAGCTGCAGCTGGCCGAACAGGAAGGGCAGGTCACCATTTCCGTAGCTGATACCGGCCTGGGCATCCCCCTGGAGGAACAACCTCTGATCTTCGATGAGTTCCGCCGCTCCGAGCGGAGCATCCAGCGCGGGTACGGCGGCCTGGGGCTGGGGCTGGCCATCTGCAAGCGGCTGGTCGAGTTGCACGGCGGCGTCATCGGCGTGCGCTCTTCCGGCGAGGAAGGGGCCGGCTCCACATTTTATTTCACGTTGCCGACGGTGCAACCGCCTGTCACGGAAGCGCCGCCTCTGCTCCCCGGCCCGACGGCTCCCCTGAACGTCCTCGTGCTGACTCACCCCTCGGAGGCCGGGCAGCGGCTGGTCGTGGACCTGCAGCAACGCGGCTTCGCCGTGCAACCGGCGCTGCTTGACAAAGCGCCGGACTGGCTGCCGCAGCTCCTCGGGACGCCGCCGGACGCTATCGTGCTGGATATGACCGTCGCGCCGGAGCGGGGCTGGGACATGCTCAAAATCATCAAGGGGAACGCGACGACGCAGCAAATCCCCGTGCTTTTCTATTCACTGGCGCAGGATGGCGGCTCGCTGCTGGAACTGGACTACCTCACCAAGCCGATTGAGTTGGCCGAATTGACGCGCGCGCTCGATCAGCGATGGCTGGCGGCGGACATCGCCCGCGCCGACAAGACCATTCTGGTCGTGGACGATGACCCCGGCACGCTGGAGATGCACGCGCGGATTGTCCAGACGCACTCGTCGACCCATCGCGTCCTGCAGGCGCGCAACGGACGGGAGGCGCTCGCGACCCTCCAGCAGGAGCCGGTGGATTTGGTGCTCCTGGACCTGACGATGCCAGAGATGGACGGCTTCGCGGTGCTGGAGGCGATGCGTGAGCAGCCTCGGACACGGGACATCCCGGTCATCGTGGTGACGGGGCAGGTGCTCACTGCCGGGGAGATGGCACGGCTCAATCGCGGCGTGGCGACGGTGCTTGGCAAGGGACTTTTCAGCGTGGATGAGACGCTGGCGCACATTGGCGCGGTGTTGGAGCACAGGCGCCAGCTCAACAGCGAGGCGCAGCGGCTGGTGCGTCAGGCGATGGCTTACATCCATGAGCACTATGCCGATCCTCTCACGCGGGAGGACATTGCCCGGCGTGTCGGCCTGAGCGCGGATTATCTGACCGCCTGCTTCCGTCAGGAGTTGGGGAAAACTCCGATTGCCTATTTGAATTGCTACCGGGTCTATCAGGCCAAACGGCTGCTCAAAGAGAGCGACCAGACCGTCACCGAAATCGCTTTCAACATGGGCTTCTCCGATAGTGGTTACTTCGCCCGCGTCTTCAAGCGCGAGGTCGGCGTCTCTCCTCAGGCGTATCGGCGGATGTAACGCCCGTCACGTATCGAGCCATCCGTCATGCGCGGACTCCTCCGAAAATGGAGAGCAGTGAGCCGTGAGAAGAGAGTCGTCGCCGTCTCTGCTCACTATTCTCCCCTCACGATCACATTTCCGTGCTTGCCCGGCGGCTGCCAGCACATGGCGTCTCCTCGTATATCCTCTATGAAACGTCCTGCTTTTGCCCGCTTTTCTCCAAGCCAAATTCCCACAAAGCGTCTACACTGAAGACAGGGCTATGAGCGCACCGGCGGGCCCCCGGCCTGAAGGGTGAGCTGATATCCCCCTCTAAAACCCTTTTCATAGCAGGAGGATAGAGATGTCACTGAGATTTGCCAAAACAGCTTTTACTCTCATCGTGTTGGTGGGCTTGTTATTCAGCTCACAAATGATAGGCGCGGCGCATCTTCCTCTGGCAGCCGCCGCTACTCAGGAAGCCGCAGTGGTCAACCGCCCGTTGTCGCCAGCGGATCCCGGCCTGCGCGCGCTCGCCAATGCGCCGCGCTCCGCGACCGGGTTGCAGAGCTCCACTTTACCTCTCCTGGCTGACTTTGAAACCGGTGGTGTGGACGCCTGGTTCACGTATGGCGATTGGGGCGGCGGCTCGGTCCTGGACAAGTCGGTGGCGGTGACCAACACCCTGGCAGCGCTGGGCGCAGCCCAGAACTCCGTGATGAAGGTGGCCTACACCGCGCGCGGTTGGGGCGTGGGCGTCGGGCTGGACACAGTTCCCTATCAGGATTGGAGCGCGTATGACGGGCTCGGGTTCTGGTTCTACGGCACGAACACCGGCACCGTGTTCAAAATCATCCTCACGGATAACGACGGGGAGCGGCTGGCGACCAAATTCACCGACAATTTCACC
>Ga0208824_1001462_pt1 | contig 20820 bp, 18 predicted proteins | sample AD_JPNTR3_MetaG_FD_184447 | JGI IMG/M metagenome (GOLD analysis project Ga0208824, IMG submission 184447) | Active sludge microbial communities of municipal wastewater-treating anaerobic digesters from Japan - AD_JPNTR3_MetaG (SPAdes) (version 2) | ecosystem: Engineered > Bioreactor > Anaerobic...
AAGATAGAGGAGGTTTTACTCGATACGGGGCTTGTAAAGGCTATGGAAGTGGTAGAAGAAGATGAAGAGCTAAGAAATCATTAAAGCCGACAGTGGGATTTGAACCCACGACCTGCTCATTACGAGTGAGCTGCTCTACCACTGAGCTATGTCGGCAATGTTTAATTTATATAACATAACCCATCATCATTGCAAGTAATAGGTCTTTAAAAAAAGCTCGATTTTAGTAGAAATTATGGTTATATTTTATATGCTATAATAACGCTATGAGCGAACTTATTGAACAGCCAAAGAAACATTCAATCCTTGTTGTAGATGACTCCCCCGACATCATTGTAATGCTCAGTACCCTCTTGAAAGACCTTTATAGAACCAAATTTGCAACGAGTGGTGAAAAAGCCTTAAAGATGCTTAGTCTTCAGGATAAGCCCGACCTTGTCCTCCTTGATATTGTTATGCCCGGTATGGATGGCTATGAGGTGTGCCGTGAGATAAAGGCTAACCCTGATACATCTGATATACCTGTTATATTTTTAACATCACAGACCGGCATAAAAGAAGAGAAAAAAGGTTTTGAGCTTGGTGCAGTTGATTATATTACAAAGCCTATCAGCCCTCCCATACTCCTTGCAAGGATAAATACCCATATCATGCTTAAAGAGGCGAGGGATTTTTTAAAGGACAAAAATAAATATCTTGAGCAGGAGGTCTTAAAAAGGACAGAGGAGATAGTGGCAATCCAGGATGTTACCATCATGGCCCTGGCATCGCTTGCAGAGACAAGGGATACAGAGACAGGTAACCACATAAAGCGAACCCAGACATATATAAAGTTGCTTGCCATGAGATTAAAGGACAAGCCGAGATTTAAACACTTTCTCACCGATGAAAACATAGAACTCCTTTACAAATCAGCACCCCTACACGATATAGGAAAGGTGGGTGTCCCTGATAATATACTCCTTAAGCCAGCCAAGCTTACCCCTGAGGAGTTTGACATTATGCAAAGGCATACTGTACTCGGCAGGGATGCTATAATCTCTGCAGAGAAGAGGATAGGCCAGACGAGGTCTTTCCTTAACATAGCAAGGGAGATTGCCTATTCCCATCAGGAAAGGTGGAGCGGCACAGGATACCCTGAAGGTCTGGCAGGCGATGATATACCTATCTCAGCAAGACTTATGGCAGTAGCCGATGTATATGATGCCCTTATAAGCCGTAGGATATACAAACCTGCATTTCCCCATGAACAGGCAGTAGAAATCATAAAATCTGGATACGGCATAAACTTCGACCCTGATGTTGTAGACGCCTTTTTGGATATATCGGATAAATGTTTTGAAATAGCTCAAAAATATTCAACAGCAGAGGAAGACATAAAGAGAAAATAATTTCAAAATACCGCCCATTCTCTTGTCCTGTTTAAAAAATCCAAGACCTTAAAAATCATATGAATAGAACAGGGCTATGCCTTTTTCCTTTGCATAATCCTCTACATCAGGCTCTGATATCATGTATGTAACGAGGACAGGGAATATGTCTTCAAATAAATCCTTGAAAAGTCTAAGCTTTCTATCTATAAATCTATCCACATCATTTTTGGATAACTGACTTTTTGATTCACCTATTATTGTAACAGTATTGTTTCCCTTTATACCTTTACCGAAGATGTTTACCTCGATGTCCCTGCCCCTTTTATCTTTTAGGTAGGTCCTTTTAAGCCTGTCTTTAACATCAATACCATAATTTTCTGCAAATAAACGGGGAAGTGCCTTGAACGCCTCATCTTCAAGTCTGTAGCCAACTGTATTGGAGAGGTCTCCAACCAATTTTCTTGTAATTGAGTGTTCCTTAGTGAGCGTGGTAAGAGCTTCTTCTGTCCTCTTCTGTGCTTGAGCAAGTTTATCAAGGGCAATCTCAACCCTTGTAAGCCTCTCTTCTGATTTCTTCTGTGCCTCTGCAAGCTCTTCAACCCTCTGCTCAGTCCTCTTCTGGGCCTGAGCAAGTTCATCAAGGGCAATCTCAACCCTTGTAAGCCTCTCTTCTGATTTCTTCTGTGCCTCTGCAAGCTCTTCAACTCTCTGCTCTGTTCTCTTCTGTGCCTCTGCAAGCTCTTCAACCCTCTGCTCAGTCCTCTTCTGGGCATCGGCCAGTTCAGCAGTCTTAATACCCAGGTCTCTTACTATCTCTTTGAGTTCTCTAAAATCCTCTCTGGTTACATGTACCTCTCTTATACGTTCATCAATTATTTTTATTATCTCTTTCTTTATACCAGGTGTAATCTTAGATATGGTGTTTTTTGCAGTCTGCAAAACAACCTCCAATAAAAATCTGCAATAATCCAATTATATCATACAAAAAGATGCCTTTGCAAAAGTCTTTTATAATTAGCCAAGGTTAAAGAAGGCCAGAAAGCCTGTTTTGCTCTTGAACATTACTTATGAGTTATAGTAATGTAAATTGATACAATACTTATGGAAATCTCAAACTTAAAAGTTTTTTTTAAAAACAGCAAAATATACGATCATTGTTACTTGTTCTACATAATTTTTTTGATTTGTTATATTTCCTATTATCTCTTCCAATGGCCTATCTATGCCGGTGATACGGACTTATGGTATCACTTAAACGGTGGCAGATACATCCTTGAGCACGGAACTATTCCCAAAGACAGCAGTTTTTTCTCATTCATAGAACCGCCTCGGGAATGGGTAGATTACTACTGGCTCTTTCAGGTAATAGTATATAAGATTTACACTTTCTATGGTTATTACGGTCTTGTATTTTTTCGAGCATTTATCCTTATGGCAACCATTTTATTTATTTATCTTATCCTCAATAAAAATTTAATAGCCAGGCCCACGGTCTATACTGCAGTTGCTTTTTCTCTTTTTGTGCTTTTTTTAATACCCCGTTTTCAACTTATAAGGCCCCATATGTTCACATACCTTTTTATCGTGCTCTTTATATACATTTTTGAATTAAGACCAAAGTATGTTCCTGTTTTGCCTGTTATTTCTATTCTCTGGATTAATCTCCATGGGATTGTTTATCCCGTCATGGTGATAATAACCCTGGCATATTTAATAGAATTTTTTATAAATAAAAAAATTGAAAAAAAACACTTGGAGAAGAAGGAACTATGGTTTGTCATACCAATTATTATATGTATTGGTTCTGTATTTTTAACCCCTCATCTCACAGATTTAACCTGGGTGCCCTTTATACCCACAGAGTTTGCATCCCTTTATATACTTGAGATAGCAAAGATAAATATAGAGGAGCTGTTTTCCTTTCAGATCATAAAAATGATGCTTCCCTTCGGGACTATTTTCAACATGATATTTTTCGCATCATGTATTGCCATAATAACGAAAATTATTAACAAAGATGGAAAAAGATTAAGCCATTTTATTTTATTTATTGCAGCAATAATACTTCTTACCAGGGCAAATCGCTTCAGATATGAATTTGCACTTTTTTCCCTTCCGATCTTAAAAGACTTTATCCAGCTTTTTGAAAAAGACACTATCAAGAAAAAGGTTATAAAACCTGTTTTTGCAATCCTGGTAGTTTTATTTATGGTGTCATGTTTTTTAACAGTAAATGAGACATTCGCCCATATGCCTAAAAAATTTCCTTTTTCTCACAAAAACCTTCCTGAAGGTATTAGCACTTTTTTAAATAAAATAAATAGCCATGGAAGGGTATTTAATCACCCCAACCATGGTGGTTATCTCCAGTGGATGTTATATCCAAAATACAGGATTTTTATGGATATGGAGATCCCGTTTCTATTTTTGAATGAAGACATATTCACTGCCAATAATGCCTTTTCTACAGAAACAGGTTTTAATTACATTATAAAAAAATACAGGCCTCAATTTATAATCGCACCATTAGGGAACGCCCAATTTAAAACACTCATAGAGAAATATCCTGATTATAGAGCGGTTTTTTTTGACGAAACAGGTATTTTGTATGTGGATAAAATAGCCTTTCCAGAAATAGTAAATACCTACGAATTAAAAGAAATAGACCCCTATGGAATACTTTACATAAATATCGAAAAAACCATAAGAGAAAAAAGGGATATAAAAGTTGTGAGCGAGCTTTTAAGGATGCACAATATCTATCCTGATTGTCTCGTTACAAATCAAATAATGTCATTAATTTATAACAAGCGGCATGAGTTTGGAGAATCAATTAAATATGCTGAAAAAATAATCCAATCGTACCCTGAATTACATATGGGATATAGATTAAAAGCCGATGCCCTGCAGGGTCAGGGTCAATATGAAAATGCCCTTTTAAACTATCAAAAGGCACTGAAAGGGGCAACAAATCAAGTTGAAATATACAGGGAGATGGGAAATATCTATATGAAGCAGCAAAAATATGCCAGTGCATATAAGATATTTAAATTCATTACAAACCCTTTTTCCATAAAGGATTATAAATTTTTCTATGATGTGTGTATGGCTGCTTTTCTTTCTGGTAACATTAAGGATGCAAAAATACTTTTTAATTATGGATATGCCCTTGTCCCCCAGGGGGATGACGAATGGCAGGAAAAATATCTAAAACTTGCAGAAAAAATGGTCCTAAAATGACAAACACGGCAAGGTGTTAAAAATCATATGAATAGAACAGGGCTATACCTTTATCAATAGCATAATCTTCTACACCAGGCTCAGATTTAACATTTTAAAGTAAATCATAGCTTGTGAAAAAAATAATTTTAAAAAAATCTTTACAAAAAGAAAAACAATGTTATAATTGTGAATGTAATACTATTTTAAATTTACAGGAGGTGTTTTATGTTTAAGGTTCAAAGAAACAGTAAAGGTTTTACGTTAATTGAGTTGCTCATCGTTATCGCCATCATTGGAATTCTGGCTGCCATTGCTATCCCTGCTTACACCGGTTACACGAAGAAATCAAAGGTTTCAGGTGTTGTAAATGCCATGGGTGCTGTAAAGAACGCCATCACTGCTTATTATACTGAGAAGGGCAATCTTAGCGGTTTAACTCTTGCAACTTCTACTGAGGTTCAGAGTAATCTTGGCATCACGGTTCCCAGTCAATATATAAGTGGAATAACAGTAAATAATAACGGAACAGATAACGTGGTCATTAATGTAACTCTTACAAATATTGGTTCTGGGGTTGATGGTAATAACTTAACTTTAACCGGAAATAATTTATCTGGAAGCCCAACATGGACATGGGGTGGAAATATTAGTGATGCATACAAACCAAAAGGAAGTTAATCAAATCTATAGTTTTTGAATTTAAACAGGGGGCGTTCATTGCCCCCTTTTTTATTGCCTTTTTTATACCCATAAAAGAAAATTTGATTGGAATACGATTTAAAAGACTGCCTGTAGGTATAGAAAAAAGTATAAAGACGAATTAGACCTTGTCATATAATCCACCATTAAACCTATTAAGCCATATCCTTAAAAGCCGTAAGTAATTTTATAAAAACCAATGTGATATTTGTCATAGCATTATCCTTCATTATAGGTTATAAATAAAATTATGAGTATAATTGTATTTATATTCGGGGCTATTGTGGGAAGTTTCCTAAATGTCTGTATATACAGGCTTCCACGGGATAAATCCATAATTGCACCCAATTCTTTCTGTCCCGACTGCGGGACACCCATTAAATTCTATGACAATATCCCTATTTTAAGCTATATAATCTTACGGGGAAGATGCCGAAACTGTAATACAAAGATCTCCATAAGATATCCCATAGTAGAATTTATAACTGCATTAATTTTTTTATTAATATACAGATTAACAGGGCTGGGTATAGAATTTGGAGTAATGTTGTTCTTTGTCTCCATTCTCATTGTTATATCCTTCATAGATTTAGAATTTCAAATCATCCCCGATGTATTAAGTATCGGCGGTTTACTGGCAGGTCTCATTTTGTCCTTTTTCAGGCAAAATTTTGGCTTCCTTGATAGCCTGTTCGGGGTGCTTTTAGGGGGAGGGGTGCTTTTTGCCATCTCCTATGGATACCAGTTGGTAAGAAAGATAGAGGGTATGGGAGGTGGAGACATAAAGCTGATTGGTATGATAGGTGCATTTTGTGGCATCAAGGGCGTTATCTTCACCATTATAAGCGGCTCTTTTCTTGGCACGATTTTTGGCATACCGGCCATGCTCATAAAAGGTAAAGACTCAAAATATGCTATTCCTTTTGGGCCTTTTTTATCCCTTGGTGCTGTAATTTATGTATTTTATGGTAAAATGTTAATAGTGGCTGTGTTGAATCTGTTGAGACATTAGCCCTATAATAAAAAGGGGGTTTTATGGACAGAAAAAAAGTGTTTTTAAAATATTTAACTCCGTTCATTATCTTTGTATTTTTATCACTCGCTTTTTTTAATCTGTCTTTTGCCCAGGAGAAATTAAACTTAACTGGAATAATAAGGGCTATTGATGCAACTTCTGGTATTGTAAGGATACAGGTAACGAGTGAAAGATGTGAAGGGCTCTGGAATTTTAAATTTCCCGATTATGCAAAAGATGACCTCGATAAATCTATGGTGGGGAAAAGGATTCAGTTCAGTATAGATAGCCCTGTATGTGACCCTAAAAGGTTGCACACAATTGTGCTCGAGAGGTGATAATGGTGAAGAGGTTTTTAATAGTTTTTATCACGCTATCTGCATTTTTAATACCAAATCTTTCATACACCCAGACAATGGCTGATTACTGTCAGATGCCATCTTCCATAGGCACACCTGTTGACCCGAATCTGCTTCTTCTTATAGACGCAAGCGGTAGTATGGGATGGTGTGCATATTCATCGGTTACAAGCGGCACATCCTGCGATAACGGAACATACAATGCCTCTATTATCTATGAGGGCTATTTCGACCCCACAAAGTACTATAGACCTGTAAGCCCTTCAGATGGGGTAACATACTGCGACCCATCCACCTCTACCTGTCTATGGGTAGAGACAACCCCAACAGGTTCACCATGCACAAGAACCTGCGCAAGCTGGGTGTGCAAAAGTAGTACCTTTGGCTGGGATTATTGTGACAGGAAGGGGACACATGGATGCAGTTCCTCAAAATATGCCTGCTGTTCTTCATGGTCTTTATCCGGAGACTGCAATGTTGATACAGGGAATTATCTGAACTACAAATACATGAAAAGGATAGATGTGCTGAGATGGGCTTTAACAGGTGGTAAGCCCCAAAGCTGCAATAATTCCATAAGGTCCTGCGACCCGGAGGTTTATCCTGATACCCAGTTAAGCTGTGATAGCTCAGGCTGCATACTTAAGACCTCTGATGGCACACTCGTTAAGGCATCCTGGGCAAGGGTGACCGGGGATCAGGGCGGGCTTTTGTTCCAGTTAAAGAACTTTTCTCCAAAACCCCTTATTGGTGCCATGTTTTTTAGCAATACCGGAATACAACGGACCGTATATATAGGTGACTTTACTGCATCGGCAAACTATGACGGTGTTAATCCTTATAAAAACGTTATAACTGCGATAAATGATGAATCGGTTGGTGGTGCCACCCCTACTGCACCTGCCATGTGGGATGCACTGAACTATCTAGCCCAGAATACAGCAAAATACGGTGGGCCTCAACCCCAGACCGGTACAGGTAATGAATGGAAAAATCCCATGTACAGGTGTTTTGATAAAAATAACGATGGAAACTGTCAGGGTAACGAGTTTGAACTTGTACCCTGTGCAAAGAATTTTGTCCTTCTCATGTCGGATGGACAGTGGAATAGAGGTGGTTATCCTGTAAGTTCATATTGCAGGATTGATAATGACCAGGAATCAGAATCACCTGACCCTGTGGTTCCTGCATACTGGATGCACAAAACAGGGTATGTAAATCAACCTACAGGCATAAGTAGCTATGTGGAATCAGTATATACTATTGGTCTGTGGCTCGGCGGCACCGGAGAGAGGTCTTTAAAAAATATTGCCATGTATGGCGCCTTTGATAGAAATAAGACCTGGCCAGGAGGGACAAGTGGTTATCCTAATGGCGTATGTGGCCCTGTGGATGACTGTTGTAGCACTTCAAACTGTGGAAAGGGAAGCCCATGCACAAACATACCGGCATCACAGCCCGACTGGGATAAAAATAACGACGGTATACCCGATACATTTTTTAAGGCAGATAGCGCCACTGAACTAAAAGAAAAGATTGCAAGTGTTGTCCTTGACCTATTACGGAGGATATCCACGGGTAGTGCCGTGTCAATCCTTGCATCCAGTGAAGGAAGCGGTGCCAATCTGTTGCAGGCTGTGTATTTCCCCAAAAAGACCTTTGAATCCACGGAAATTGACTGGGTGGGAAAGATTCATAACCTGTGGTATTTTGTAGACCCTTATCTGCAAAAGAGTAATATCAGGGAAGACACAGATGAAAATAAGATACTGCACCTTACAAACGACTATGTGGTAAATTTTTATTTTGATCCTACTGCAAACGAGACCCTTGTTAAGCGTTATCAGGATACTGATGGTGACGGTGCCCCGGATACGTTAATCAACACTGTAAACATCGAAGATGTTAAAAATCTGTGGGAGGCAGGAAAGGTTTTATGGTCAAGGGATTTATCCACATCACCAAGGACGATATATACACAGCTTACAGGCTCTTTTATAGATTTTTCTTTAAGTAATTCCTCTACTTTGCAATCTTATCTAAATGTGCCAAGCCTTTCAGAGGCCCAGGATCTGATAAATTATGTCCACGGCATTGATAAAAGCGGGTATAGAAACAGGACAGTAACAATTGGAGGGACAACAGGCACATGGAAACTGGGAGATATTATAAACTCAACACCGAGGATTCAGTCCTTTTCTCCTATAAATTCATATCACCAGCAGCCCCCCAATGGTTATAACGATACAACATATAATGAATTTATAAATCAGAGTAGTTATATAAACAGGGGTGTTGCCTATGTGGGGGCAAATGACGGCATGCTCCATGCCTTTTATCTCGGGAATTTAAAGCAAAACTGGTCTGGAAAAGGCTCAAATGAAAGGGGTAAGCTGGAAGGATCGGATCTGGGAAAGGAATTGTGGGCATTTATTCCAAAACATGCATTGCCCTATCTGAAATACCTTGCAGAAGAAGATTACTGCCATCTGTATTACGTGGATTCATCCTCATTTCTTGTAGATGCCAGCATAAACGGAAATGCAGATGATATAAAGACTGTAAATAGCTGGAAAACCATACTTATAGGTGGTATGGGTTTTGGAGGTGCCACAAGAAACTATGGGTCATCATGCACGGATTGTGTTAAGACCCCTGTCTCAAATCTTGGCTATTCCACCTATTTTGCCATAGATGTTACAGACCCGTATAATCCTATCCTTCTGTGGGAATTCTCCCACCCAGAACTCGGCATGTCCACATCCGGTCCTGCAATTATAAGGGTGGGTGATTATTCAAAAAACGGAAAATGGTTCGTAGTATTTGCCTCAGGTCCCACAGGGCCTATAAACCAGATATATCGACAGTTTCTGGGCAGATCAGACCAGGAGTTAAAGCTCTTTATCCTTGACTTAAAGACAGGGAATTTAATTAGAAAGATAGATACAGGTATTACCTATGCCTTTGGTGGCTCTATTATTAATGCTACCATTGACCTGGACAAGGGCAATTCAGGCTCTTCAGGTTTTTATAAAGATGATGTTCTGTACATAGGATATACGAAGTGTGCTGATTCGCCCTGCACTGCAAGCTCTACATGGACAAAAGGCGGTGTAATTAAACTTCTGACAAAAGAAAGCGATAATCCAAATGACTGGGTGGTCAGAACTGTTATAGATAACATTGGTCCTGTTACGGCAGCGGTTACCAAACTCCAGGATAGAAATAGTGGAAAGTTATGGCTTTATTTCGGAACAGGAAGGTATTTCTACAAAATGGGCACAAATATGGATGACCCTGGGAGTACATCCGATACATCTACCATAAGGCGTATATACGGGGTAAAAGAACCATGCTACTCTACTGCAAATACTTTAGATACCTCATGTACTTTATCCGTTACAGAATCTAATTTAAAAGACCAGACTGCAAGTCCTTCTGCGACACTGGATTCTATCTATTCCGGCTGGTATATAAACCTTGACCAACCTGGCACCACAACTCTCCAGGAAAGGGTCATAACAGACCCGCTGGCGGTATTCAGCGGTGTTGTATTTTTTATTACCTTTCAGCCCTCATCGGATATATGTGCAGTAGGTGGAAATACCTATATCTGGGCGGTTGATTATAAAACAGGAGGGGCTGCAACAGGGCTTTTGGGTAAAGGCCTTTTGCAGGTATCTACAGGTGAGATAAAAGAACTCCAGTTGGGCTCAGCTTTTTCAGAAAAAAGCGGGAGAAGGACAGTGGCAATCACAGGTATGCCGCCCCGTGGTCAGGGTCTGTCGGTGGTTATAGGTCCAAGACCCATGAAAAAGATTATACATATTAAAGAAAAATGAAGGATATTAGAGGCAACAGGTAATGGGTGATAGGCGAAAGGCAAGAGGATTTTCCCTTATAGAACTTATGGTTGTGGTTATCATCGTGGGTATCCTGGCAGGTATGTCTGTGTTTGGTTACAGAAATTTTTCGATGAAAAACGAGATAAACAACCAGACAAGGGCCATATATGCAGATTTAATAAAATTGAGGATGATGGCCATGAGGGGGAACAGGATGACATTTATGGAATTAACCCCTAATAACTATATCGGTTATGTGGATACTAACGAAAACGGGTTGCTTGATACAGACACAGATGCAGTAGTGTTGCAGGCAGACAAAAATCCAGATGTGCTTTTTACTTCAAACGGCATGTTTGTCCATCCTGTATCATATAGCGGTGGTGGTTTTATCAGTTTTAATGAAAGGGGCTTTAGCAGTACCACTTGCACAATATGTATATTCTCCAATGTTAACCCTTCATATGATTGCATTAAGGTGTCTCAGACAAAGATTAATCTGGGTAAGATTAAAAATCAATCATCGGGGTGTACAAATGCAAATTGTGAGACACGATAAGAGGGGATTTACATTAACAGAGGTGCTTGTTGCCATTACAATTCTTACAATCGCCATGCTCGGTGCCCTTGAGGGACTGTTGTTGTATACCCAGCACAATATAAACAATCTCTGCAGGGATGAATCGGTAAAGATTGCAGAACAGAAGATGAACGAATTGAGAAATATCTCTTATACCTCCCTTACATCAGGTAGCACTAACATCAAAAGAAAGATAAAGAATTTTGAAAGGGATTTTAATATCCAGTGGGGCGTTACTGCCATTTCTCCTGACAGTTCTTCTGTAGAGGTAATCGTTAAATGGACAATAATGAACAAAGAATGGAGCCATGGAATACGCTCTATTATAAATAGGGGCTAAAAGATTGAAAAAACTCAAGTTCAATAAAAAAGGTTTTAGTCTGATTGAACTCCTTGTGGCATTGACCATACTTGCAGTTATTGTGGCAATAAGCTCTGATACGTTCAGAAATGTCCTTCAACAGGCAGGCAGAGAAATGGGCATTATGTCCACCCAGATGGATAATTTTGTAGGGCTTGGCATGCTAACATACGATATAGAACACGCTGGTTATGGACTGCCACAGGGTTTTAGAACCACCATTAATTATAACGAGGCAGCAACATCTCCAGCAAGTAATTATAACGACGCGCCATCAGGTGTCCCGAGACCCTTTGTATTGGGTAACAATACAGGTTTAAATAATTCCGATTATCTTGTTATAAAATCTCTTCTTGCAGCAACAAACAATGCCTGCACAAAATGGACATATATTACCTTTGAAGGTAAACCTGCCCCGAAGCAATGGGCAACATCAGGTCAAAATCTCACAAGCGGCAACAGGGTCATTGTTATAAAACCTGCAAAAGATATATACAGTAGCAACGAATTAATAATTGATGCAGATGGAAATTTTTACACAACCTTTAATCCTACAAGCTTCTCATCTGATTTTTCACCTCAAAATCAAGGGGAAAGATATATGATATACGGCGTGGATACAAGCACTGACCTCAGGATGCCTTTTAATAGAACAGATTATTATATCAAGGTGCCCACCACATCCTCTATGCCTGCAATGTGCGCCCCGAATACAGGTATTTTATATAAAGCAGTGGTCAATCACTCTGATGGAAAATTTAATGAAATGCCCATTCTTGACTGTGTGGCGGATATGCAGGTTGTATTCGGGCTCGATAATAACGAAGATGGCGTTGTCGAAACATATTCAGACGACATATCGAGTCTTACCGCAGCCCAGATAAGAAAAAGGATAAAAGAGGTAAGGGTATACATACTTGCCCATGATGGAGGTAAAGACAATAGTTATACATACCCATCGAATACGGTAACGGTAGGAGAGTTTGGAAAAGGAAGCACATTTAACCTGTCAACTACCATAGGAACAGGGTGGCAGAACTACAGGTGGAAGGTAATAAACATCGTTGTAAAGCCGAAGGATTTATGAAAAGGGAACAACATATAAAAACAAAAGGTGTGGCAATGGTACTTGTCTTGATGATAATACTTATATCATCACTTCTTGTGGTAGCGGTCTTGTATTTTCTTGGAAGGCAGACAGAGGTTTCCATACTGGAAAAAAACTATAAGACCGCAAAAGAGGCATCATACGGTGCCATTGAATTCTTTTTAAAGGATATGATCCCCACCTCTATCAGTGTAGCCACAGCTATCCCTGGAAGCTCTCTTACTTCTACCTTGGGCAATTTGAATCTTTCCACAAGTACGGCAATAACCAAGGTGGCAAACGATGCGTGTTTTAGTAGCAAACTTCTCTCTGCTACCTCTTCATGGGATGCAACATGCGTATCCGACACGAATATTAAGAATTCTGCTGATGTGAAATTCACCCTGAAGGCTACATCAGGGGCACCTTATGATGTGTATGTAAAAATAGTTGATACCGTTGCTGGAAACACCAATACAGGCGGGGTTATGCTTGAGGGCACAGGTGTTGCAGAATCAGCAAGCGGTGTAATTACACCACAGCATTTCCCTTACATGTACAGCATTGAAGCACAGGGAGAAAAACAGCAGAATCCTCAAGAGAGGGCACAATTAGAAGTACTTTATGCCTATTAAAAAAATAAAAAAGAAAAAGGACAGAACTGCCAAAAAAGTAAAAATTGATATAAAGTCTGTCTTGTATGTTACCGGCTTTGTCATGCTTATTTTAATCTCTTATCTTTTTTTTAGAGGAGATGCTGGCACCTATAAAGATTTTTTAAATAAAGGGTTAGCAAGAAAACAGGCTGAAGAAAAAAAGCAAGAAGCAGTCTCAATCCCGCCTGTTGAAAATGCAAGGCTTGAACTCATATCTAAAGAGAATAAAGATATTGTCAGGGTTATAGTTGAAAAGAATAGACCCGAAATAGAATATAGGTTTCAATGGAAAATAAACGGAAAAATCATGGAGAATTACAACAAAGATAGTATATCGGGCTTTAAGGAAGGCGACACAGTAGGGGTAATGATCACCCCTGTCTCGAAAGAAAAAGAAGGACAGCCAAGATATTTGAGTCTGACAATTCACTCCACAGTTCCAAAGGTTCTTGGTATATCCGAGCCAAAAATAGATAAAGATATCATGGTCTTTAAGATTTTAACCGACGATGCCATAAAAGATGAACTTACATATTCCCTTGTAGAGGCACCAAAGGGTATGACCATAGATAATAAAACAGGGGAGATCAAATGGGATATAAAAGACATCCCATCCGGTAGATACGAAGGCAAGGCACTTATAAAAAATAAAAAAGGTGCAGAGGTTTTATATCTCTTTAGCATTAATTTAAGCTAAAATATTCTAAAAATTACTAAAAGGTGGACACCTCTTATATTGCAGAGACACAGCGTGCCTTTTTTATTGACATTTATCCTCAAGATAACATAATTAAAAAATCGTATATCGAATGTCAGATGAGGACTGGCCTTGAGTAACAAATGGTCTTCAGTCTGCAAGCTGCCTTTTTTCAAATCTGGAGGGGGTATTTGAAACGAAACATTACAATCGACTATCTACGAAGCGGGGTGACCCTGCTTGTAGTCCTGCATCACTCAGCGCTGGCATATACTTTTTTCAGCCATTACGATCCTGTGCATTACCTCAGGTCCACTGCACCGATTGTAGATAATGTCCGATGGATGGCCCTCGACTTTATAGTAGATTTCAACGAAAAATTTTTCATGCCTCTAATGTTTTTAATATCAGGCCTATTTGTACCATCTTCCCTTGAACGCAAGGGGAGCGGCCGTTTTCTTATGGATAGAGCAAAACGTCTCGGCATCCCATTTATTTTCTCTGCAATTATACTAAGTCCTCTGGCATATTATCCATCCTGGCTTCTGAGCGAAACAGCAAGACAGGGAAAATTTTTAACTGACTTCCTAAAAAACAATAACTGGACACCTGGACCCGCCTGGTTCATATGGCTTTTACTTGCCTTCTCCTCTGTTATCGCCATTGCCAATCGTATGGCACCAAGTCTCACGAAAAGATTGTCCCTTTCCATCTCATCTACCTGGCAGTTATTAGGTGTTTCCCTTGCCGTTAGTCTGCTGACCAGTATTCCCTTATCTCTTTTCTTTTCGACAGACCACTGGACTCGCCTGTGGGGCCCCTTTGTTTTTCAAACCTGGAAACTTTTACTTTATTTTGCCTGGTTCATGTTGGGTTTTGCCTTCGGATCTGCAAATCTGGAATTATCATTATCTAAGAAGAACCTGAGGTATTGGCATCTCTGGCTTGCCCTGGGGATTATTCTCTATGTGGTTCAGCTTGGGTTGAGGCCGGAAAATTTTGGTAACATACCCCAATGGACGATAAAGATAATCCAGGCGATAGCCTATTCCCTTTGCTGTACCTTCATCAGTCTTGCCGCGATAGGCTTTGCCCATTCTTTTTTTAGAACCGCCTGGCCTCTCGCTGACAGCTTTGCAGCCAATGCTTACGGGGTGTATATATTTCATTATGTTTTCGTGATATGGATTCAGTTCTTCCTACTTGCAAAGCCCTTACCGGCAGCCATAAAATTCCTGCTCACACTCTTTATTGCCCTAATTCTGAGCTGGCTCCTGACAGCTATACTACGAAAGACAGTAGCAGGTAAAATCCTTTAACCCGAAGTCCCTCTTAAAATCACCCTAATCCATTGAAATCATTCACAATAACATTAAATAATAGTGACGATTTCAAAGAATATAAAACATTGTAATCAGGGGCATTAAAATTTTATAATAATACGCTATGAGTGGCATGAATTGTCTAAAAGCTGTTTTCTGGGATTATCCAGAACTTGTAAATGATGAATATTTAAAGAAGATATTGGAAGAAGGTAATGATGAAATACGGGATTGGATTTTAACCCGTTTTATGGAGCATGGAAGAGTGGTAGATACATTAAGATTTTTTTCCTTAAAAATAATATCTGAAAGGATTTCAAGGCTTCGGCTAACACCCTATACAAAAAAGAAATGGTCAAGGATATTAGAAGTTTATGGTAAAGATTATTAAAGAAAACAGTGAATTTTTAAATTAAAGTTGACTTTGATTTTAATGATTTCTTGAAATTTTATGAAAGACTGACCATCTGGGTCTACGAAAGGGGCAGGACATAGAGACAGCAGATCATAGATATTTTAAGGGGATAAACCTGAGTCGGTTCACTGCCCCCCTTGCTTTTTTTCTCATCCCTTTCCTTGGGGGAAATCACCTTTCTTTGTTCTATATAACCATAGACAGGTTCTGGATAGAGACAACCTTTATACTTTTTATGGTCTTTTCCCTTTTACTGGAATCTGGAAAAAAAGAACAAAATAAGGATTCAGGAGAAAAAAGGACAATTTTTAATATGTTTTTCCTGTTTTTTATGCCTTTTTTATTGATGAGTGCACTTAGTCTTTTATGGAGCTGGAGTATTTTTAACACATTAAATGAATTAAATATTCTGGTGTGGGTTCTGGGTGCTGTGTATCTTTTTTCTATTATCGATAGAAAAGATAAAGCCTTAAAGGCCATTGTTTCAGGTGCAACAGTGCTTGGTATATGCGCAATTATTCAGTCAAAGGTGCTCTTTCCCAAATTGATAGAGGCATTTAAGGGTGGGAGATATGCTGATATCGCAAGTATACAATCCATTCCTTTCGGGTCGTTTCTATATCATAATGTCTTTGGTGGTTATATGAGTTTTATTCTGCCCCTGGCTTTATACTTCGGTATCTGTAAGAAAAAACGGTTATTTGAGATTGCAGCAATATTTATCATGGCAGGCATAGCCCTTTCCACATCCCGGATTGCAATGGGTATATCGTTTCTTTTTTTAACGGGCTATATATTCTTTTTGATAAAAGAAAAAAATATAAGGGATATATTGAACCTTTTAGTAATTGTTGCTATTACCATCTTATTGGTTTTTCTTTTAATAAAGACAGGAAGGGAAGGGGAGTTAAGGGGATTAACAAATGAACTTGACAGAAAGGCACATGTTTCAACCACTGAAATAAAAACATTAAATACAAGGACAGAAATATGGAAAAATGCTTTTACTGCATTTCTTGCCCACCCTGCAACTGGAGTTGGTTCAGGTGCCACAGAGTTTGGATACAGAAGATATTTCGACGGTGGTATTTATACAAAATATACCCACAGTGTAATTCTCAAGATCCTGGTTGAACTTGGCATAGTCGGTCTTTTATGTTTTTTATTCTATCTTACAGGCTTTTTTTACTTTTCATGGAAAAGATCGAATGATATTCAATATGTTTTTGTCTTTGCATCGGTTTTATGTGGCATAGTTTTTGGTGTTTTTGATTTTTCTTTTGATATGCCTGCCCACAGGATAACATTTTTTATCCTCTCGTCTCTGGCTTTTAAAGGAAAAAAAGAACCAGACTCTGGCGAAGAAAAACCGAAAAATTTAACGGTAGTTTATAGTCTTATAAAGAAAACCCCGATTGTATTAATATTAATAGCCATTTTAGCCTCTTTTATGTTTACTGTAAAGGTATGTCTTGCAAGAAAATCAATAGAGATTGCAGGTGTCCTTGAAGAAAACGGTTTTATAGGAAATGCATATCAGGCGTATAATGAGGCAATAAAAGAGATGCCCTTAGATAGCGAAGGATATATTAAATCCGTTTCAATATTAAAAAGGCTTTACGAGAATGAATCCAGCGCATCAAAAAAGGCAGTATTAAAAGAAGCTATTATATCAATGCTGGAAAAGATGGAGAGGATAAAAGAAAAAGATTCCCAGGTTTATTTTATCATGGGGCTAACAGATGAGGCCTTAGAAAATGAAAAAAAGGCAGAGGGTTATCTTTTAAAGGCCATATCTTATTATCCATCATCGGCGCATTATATAAGTGAGCTTATAAGATTTTATCTTGTAAGGGGTGAGCTTGAAAAGGCACAGATGTGGGTTCAGGAAGCAAAGAAATATTTTGATAGATACCTGACTTCAAAAAATCCTGTGGGTTTATATATATGCAAAATCAGAGATATGGAAGCAGAGATTGAATTTAGAAAAGGTAATAAAATTAAAGCATTATCTATTGCAAAAGATAATTTACTTGAAGTTATTAATGATAAATATATAATTTCTAACATAAAAACAGGATTAATAGTGCCAAAAGACCGCCTTGTCCAATATCTAAAGGGCAGAGCGGATAGGTTTAGCCGATAATTATTGTATAGCCGATAATTATTATAGTGTGGTATTTAAAATGTTGTAGAATAAAAAATATAGAGTAATTAAAAAATGAAGGTCACTGTTAATATGGATAAAAGATTGCAGCATTTTATAGACCTTATTATTGTCTTTACCCAGAAGGACTTAAAGGTGAGATATAAAAACAGCTTTCTTGGTTATCTCTGGTCTGTGGGACATCCCCTTGCATTTGCTATTGTGTTTTATGTTGCCTTTAAACTGATCATGAGAGTACCTATAGAAAACTATGCATTATTTCTCATCTGTGGGCTCTTTCCATGGCAGTGGTTTTCAAATTCTGTAAGTGCGTCACCTATGATTTTTCTTGGAAATGCCCAGATTATAAAAAAGATTAATTTCCCTAGAAATATAATACCTTTTGCCCTTATCTTGCACGACATGCTCCATTTTATTCTTGCAGTCCCCGTGATAATAGTTTTTCTTTATTCATCGGGGTTAAAACCCCATTTATCATGGATTATAGGCATCCCGATTTTAATTTTAGCCCAGTTCTGTCTGACCTATGGAATCTCTTTAATAATTGCTTCCATAAACCTTTTTTTCAGGGATTTAGAAAGGCTTACCGTTATTTTTATAAACATACTGTTCTACGCTACCCCTGTTTTTTATTCTGAAACCATGATCCCTTCCAGATACGAGCTTTTTCTAAAATTGAATCCATTAACACCGCTTATAATAAACTGGAGAGGTCTTTTTCTTAAAGGGATTATTCTGTGGGATAGCATAATACTTTCTTTATGTTATGGAATTATATTCCTTGCCATTGGCCTGGTAATCTACAAAAAATTATCATGGCGTTTTGCAGAGGTATTATGAACGATATAGCCATAAGTTTTCAAAATGTAACAAAAATATATCCCCTTTATCATCATATAACAGGGGGTATAAAAAGCCTGCTTTTTCACCCTGTAAAGGCAGTCAAGTCTTTAAAAAGCTCACATTTCTTGGCAATCAGGGATATTTCTTTTGAGGTAAAAAAAGGAGAGGCCCTTGGCATTATGGGTAAAAACGGGGCAGGTAAAAGCACAATCCTTGGACTCATTGCAGGTGTTTTAAAACCTACCAAAGGAAAAATCATTGTAAATGGAAGAATATCGCCATTACTTGAGCTGGGGGCAGGGTTTCATCCTGAGTTGACAGGAAGGGAAAACATAATTCTAAAGGGTGTTTTGATAGGTCTAACTCGTAATGAAATATTAAATAAAATGGAAGATATTATAGATTTTTCAGAACTCGGGGATTTCATAGACCAGCCTGTGAGGATTTATTCATCAGGAATGCTGGCAAGACTCGGCTTTTCCATAATTGCAAATTTAAACCCTGAAATCTTACTGATAGATGAAATATTAGCTGTGGGTGACGAAACTTTTCAAAAAAAATGTTTAAATAGAATGCTTTCGTTTAAAAAAAACGGAATTACAATACTTTTTGTATCGCACTCAATAGAGAATATACGTTTTATATGTGACAGGGTTATTTGGCTTGAAAATCAAAATATTAAAGCAATCGATATTACAGAAACAATTGTTTCTAAATATATTGGTAAAATGTAATTTATGATTCATAAATCAAAAAAAGCCTTGTGTTTTGTTTGGGATAATTTCGATATAATAGATTCGTGTTTAAAATTTGCTAATACCCTTCGTTTATTGGGAGTTGAAACAATTTTTATAACAAGAGAAGATTCTCTAAAAAGTCTTTTTATTTCCAATAATTTTATTCATTTTTCACTTTATAATTTAATGAAGGAACATTCAATCGCTGTGAAGAAATGGTTTGAGGATAATGAATTTGAATCTTATGAATCTATTGTGTACAAAGACATAAATGTATGGGATGACCTTTATTTTGAAAAAAAATGTTTAAAAAGAAAATACAGAACCCCTTTGGAAACAAGTTACAAACAGGAAATGATAGTAAAGGCAATGCTTTGTATTGAGGCATTTGATAATCTTATTAAAAAATATATTCCTCAATATTGTTTTGTTTGGAATGGTTTGGTTTATCCTCCAAAAGGTTTAAGATCTTTAAGTATAAAAAATAATATTCCCACATTTTCTCTTGAACGTGGATTATTGCCGGGTTATCTTGTTGTAGATCCAAAGGGTATAAATTATGGAGGTTCTTTGGGTGGTGAAAGCTGGCTTATTTTTTCAAAACATATTTCTGTTCCAGATTTCAAGGAGATTAAGCTGTATATAGAGAAATTTCGCAGAGAAAAAAAATCAGTAGTTACACAAAAGGATTACATTTCAAAAAGAAGTATATATAAAATATTGGATATACCAAAAAATAAAAAGATTATTTTTTTGCCGAATCAAATTGACTCAGATACAAACATCATCTACTATTCACCATTTTTTAAAACAAATGTAGACGCTATTGATGCTATTATTAAATCCCTTGCCAATATATCAGACGCAATTTTGGTTATAAAGACACATCCTGAAGATATCATAAAAGACATGGAATTATATCTTAAACTCCTTAAAAATAAAGGAAGGATAGTTTCTAGTATAAATTTACATTCTCTTATAGAGGCTTCACATGCAGTAATAGTTAGAAATTCCACAGTTGGTTTAGAGGCATTACTATATGATAAACCTGTAATCTGTTTAGGATACAGTGCCTATTCGGGGAAAGGATTCACAATAGATGTAACTGATAGTAACACACTTCATAATGTATTGGTTGATATTTTAAAAGAAAAAAAACCTGAGATACCAAATAAAAATGAATTTTATCGTTTTCTTTCTCTTCTTTTAAATAATTATCACTTTAAATTAAACTTTACAGCTGAGGATGAAAAAAGAAATAGATTATTTTTAAAAAATCTCCTTTCCTTAAAAGATAAAGAGGAATAAGATGTGTTTGGTTTCTATTATAATACCTACATTTAATCGCCCTGATCTTCTTTACGAGGCTGTTAAAAGTTGTGTTTCTCAAACATATAGCAACTTAGAAATAATAGTTGTAAATGATGGTGGAGAAGATGTAG
>Ga0208824_1001474_pt1 | contig 20722 bp, 18 predicted proteins | sample AD_JPNTR3_MetaG_FD_184447 | JGI IMG/M metagenome (GOLD analysis project Ga0208824, IMG submission 184447) | Active sludge microbial communities of municipal wastewater-treating anaerobic digesters from Japan - AD_JPNTR3_MetaG (SPAdes) (version 2) | ecosystem: Engineered > Bioreactor > Anaerobic...
TCCTATCAGTAGTACTGCCACTATAACTATGGTTGGAAAAAAATGTCTCATAATCCCCCCTATTTATTTTTCTGGCAGCTCGAGCAGGGTCAATTCTTGACAGTTTTGTCCTGTTCTAAATATTAAACCTCTCATCAACATCCAGTCTGTTCAGTATTTCACCTGTTTTGTCAATAATTGAACCCAAAACTCATTGGTTATCTTCTATCTTTGTTATACCTGTATGAAAATATTCTGTCAAGAGATACCATGAAATTGTGAGGAAATAAAAATATACAGGATATACAGAAAGGATTTTATAAAGATATTTATTGCAAAATAAAAATTGCAAAAACCAAAATAAACTGCTCATAACTCTCCCTCACTTATATCGCTTCTTGCACTTCGTAGATCCCTTTTGCCTCCACCTTTACAGATGTCCCTTACCAACAAGTTCCCTCTTTGAAAAGTCCTCCCCCTAATTGCCCCCTTTATAAAGGGGGCAAGGGGGATTTAGAGGGGGAAAATCTCCCCCAACCACTCTTTACGAAAGAGGGGAGTAGTATTTACAAAAGAAGTATTTATGATGTTATAAAAGGACACAGGACTAAAGTCCCTCACTACATGGGTTTTGATGATTGAATGCCCCGTCTCTACGAGACACCCCTCTAAAAGAGAGGAAATTAAAATCCTCTCCAACCCTCCTTTACGAAAGAGGGGGAACAAAAAACATACCCTTCATATTTTATGAAAAGGAATAAAAACAAGGGTAATTCCTTTACACAAGCGATTCTTAGAAGATGTGGGTAATGGATAGAACTGGGAGAGGCAGGATAAGGGAAGTTTTCAAAGGGGAAAATAGGAAAAGGGGTTTTCAAAAGGGGACATGTGTATAAGAGATATTTCCCCAGCAGGAAGAGATCGGGCAGGGGTAAATTGATTTGCTTTTATTTAAGGCACGCAACCTGGATTAGGATTCAGTCCATATTTGTTCTGGATCATAACCCCATGGAACAGAAAGTGTACAATTCTTTGGCAATGGTACTGGCCCTAAAACAAGAGGATCTTTGGTTTTTTTCATATTACTGATGAGTTGTTTTCTAAAACCATCAATAATCACTCTGTATTCTGGGTCATTGATAAGGTTTTTTCTTTCGAGAGGGTCTTTTTCAAGGTCAAAGAAAAACTCAAATGGCCTTAACCTGTCAAAATATCCCATTTGTTTAAAGAGCCCCTTTGAAAAAGATGCATCAACATTCACTGGAAAATAAAATGGCCTGACTTCAAATGACCTTATGTACTTGTATTTGTTTGTTCTGATACTTCTCATTGGATCATATCCAGCATGATAGGTTAATTCTGTGTAAATACATTCCCTGATTTGCTTTTTCCCGTCTTTAACTACTGGCATTAAACTTACACCATCTATGTTATCAGGAATTTTAATCCCAAGATAATCAAGTATTGTTGGTACAAGATCAACATTAGAAGAAAGGCATTCTAACTTTTTTCTTTCAGGGATTCCTGGACCTTTCATTATTAAAAAAATCTCTATTCCAGGGTCAAAAAGGGTTGCCTTTGCTCCTGGCATTGCAATACCATGGTCGGTTGTGAAAATTATAAGGGTATTGTCAATCTTACCTGTTTTCTCGAGGGTAGAAATAATCCTGCCAATGGTTTCATCAACCCTTTGAACAAGGATGTTAAGCCCTGCAATATCCTTTTTTACCTCTATGCAGTCAGGAAGGAATCCTGGAATCTTAAGGTTTCCCGGTGGGTTTTCAACAATAGGATACCTTTGATGTGTTTCAACAACACCAACAGAAGCAAAAAAGGGTTCAGGGGGACATTCCTCGAGAAACTTACAAAACACCCCACATATATCATTACAGAATTTTGTTTCTGCTGTTAAAAAATTTTGATATCCAAGTTCTTCCTGTTTTCCGGATTGTATTTCGTGCTGAACACCAAACAAAAATGTTTTATAACCATTATCCCGAAGAATCCCTGGAAGGTATGGAATATCTTTTTTTAGTTTAAATCCCCTGTGCGCAAGGCCTATCATTCCATTTCTATGTGGCATAAGACCCGAAAACATACTTGCCCTGCTCGGGCTACACTGGGGCGCTGAACAAAAATAATTTGTAAACATTGATCCCTGTTGCGCGAGATTATTGATATTCGGGGTTTGAATATCAGCCCCATAACACTCGAGATATCTTCCTGTATCGTGGGTTATGAAATGAAGAATATTTGGTTTTATTTTTTCCCCCAGGTCTCATGATAAATAATTTCTTCAAGAGGTAATCTATCATTTGATTCACAAAACACTGAATCTTTTTCTGGATACCCGAGAGGGGTTATTGCAACAACATTAACGTCTTCAGGAATATTGAGAAAATCCTTAATCTCATCATTATCAAAGGAACCAATCCAGCATGTACCAAGACCTTCTGCCCTTGCTGCCAGGGTTAAATGGTCAAAGGCAATGGCAACATCAATAATAACACTGCACTCCTCCATCCACCCGCCTCTATTATAATGGATATCTTTCCCACAGCCGACAATCACAACAGGCGCATCAGCAATAAACAATTGATTATGACAGAGTTTTGCAATCTTCTGCCTTCTTTCCTGTTCTTTGATGATAATAAATTTCCAGGGCTGTCTGTTGCTTCCACTTGGAGCAATTCTCGCAGCATCTAAAACACGCTTAAGCACATCTTCTGAAATTTCGTCTTCTTTATAACTTCTTACACTTCTCCTTGTTTTTATAACCTCGTAAAAATCCATAATTGCCTCCTTTCTGTTAAAAACCACCTAAATCTCAAGCCATACAGGGCTTGTATAGGCAACCTCTTTATTTTTCTGTGTGATTTTAAGGTAATACCAGTATTTTCCCTTTTCTATGTCATTATCCTCATAATTGAACACAACATCCATTTTATCAATGTACTCTTTTTTAATAATCTTGCCATTTCTGATAACCTCTATTTTTTTTATTGTATCACAACCATGGATATCTGCCTTTATCAGAACATCTTCTACTTTTCCAATTTCTCCCATTTTAATTTGAGAAATAGAGAAATCAACCAGTATTCTATCTCCTGTTGTTGCATAGGTTTTTCTGTTTCTGAGACAATAAATTAGATTCTCCCTATCAAGGTCTTCAAGAAAAGCACCTGTAATCCCGCATTTATAGCGGATCTGGTAAGAGGTAAAATGCGCTGTTTTTCCCTGTCCATTCCTGTCTTCTGGTGAAAAGAAAACATTCCCTGAATGGCAATCGCCGCCACCAGTAAAACCAAGGATCGCTCCTTGATTAAGAATTTTATTTGCAAGTTTATCAAAATGTCCCCACATTGAGTATATCTCTAAAAATCTTTCAACCTGTCTGTTATGAAACCTCCAGAAGTCACCAGTATGCCCTGTATGTGGACCTGCAACAATATTTTTTATACCCTCGAATTCTTTGTAAACAGCATCAAGATTAACTGTTGGTTTATACATTCCTCTAAAAAGTTTTAACCTTCTTGAAGAAGTATAGATGTTTCTATGTCCCTGATTTCCTGCCCATTCGTATCCAATAAGTGTACAGAACTCTCTATTTTTATTGAAGCTATTCGTAATATCCTGCATCCATTCCCATTGATTATCTGTAAAATAACACGCATGATCTGCAGAAGCGGCAAAATCAAGACATCCAACATTCCTTGCATTTGTATAAAGGCCTTCAAATTTTCCTGTTCCATCGCTCATTTCAGTATGTCCGTGTATTTCTCCCCAGAAAATCTCCTGCCTTTTATCGTTTTTACCCATAATCTCGAGAGGATTGCTTACTGCAATAAGTTTTCCTGTATCCTGGTCATATGCCTTTGCCCTGTAAATTCCAGCGGGTAATCCTTTAAAATCAACACAAAATCTGTATCTATGTGTAAGATAATTAGAAACATCTTTTATTTCTTTTGAATTATTTCCTTCAAGTTGAATGTTAATCTTCATCTTCCAGTTCTTTTCTTCAACAAGGTTTCTGTATTTATCAGTAATAATCCCTATAAGGTTAACTGTATCTTTCTGCCTTATTCTTCCAGGGAAAAAAAGATGTAATCTTTCTGGTTTCCCTGCAATAAATCTGATGTGATGTCCATTGTTCTCAGAAACAGAAACAAAAATCTTCTTGTTATCAAGTGATACTGCAGGGGATAGCACAGGCATGTTTGAAAACCAGTATCTTCTTTCCATAACATCGCATACAACAGGAAGGATAAATGTTGTATCAGTTCTATACTCAACCTCTATCTTTCCAAAAGGTTTTAACCCATCAGGCAAAAAATAGAATATATCACCATCCCTGTGAGATTCATCCGAAGGAACTTTTATTCCATCAAAATATATCCTGCAGTCAGTATAAACAATCCTGATATATCCATCTTTTTTAATACTCTCTGTTTGCGGCCTGGCAAACACCCTTGGAAAATTAAACCTGATACGACTTTCTCGAGGCAACCCTTTTTCTCCTGCCTTATAAACAAGAGTGAATCTTACGGGATTTCCTGCTTCAATTGTTGATGGGTTAATAGAAGAATATCCTGCGTTTTGTCTTGAAATGCCAAACAATATACATTCTGCATCCTGTATACTTCCTGATAATTCCAAAGATGTCTGGGTTGTTATCACAAGATACGAATCAAACGATTGTTGAGGGTTTATACCATAAACCTTAATCTGGCCAAACCCCCTCGGATAGGCGAGTTTTACATCTGTTATTCCATAATCAATCCACCTGAAACTACCTTTTTTTATTTTCTCTGGCTTAAACATATTGTGATCAATAAATACAACAGGACCTTTTGCATATGTCATAAGCCATATCCTTTTCTTTCCTTCAACAGGTGGACAAAAATAAACAATGTCGCAAAAGTCCCTGCCAGGATAAAAGGTGGCATCTTTAAGAGGAAAAATTCTGTCTGTTCTTATTTCTTTATCCACAATATCTCCCTTACTCCACGACGATATTCAAGAAAAAGAGTGTTATGTGATTGAATTTTTTAGTTGTACTGCTACCTCTGATGGATGCCTGTTTAATACATCAATCCATTCTGCATCTTCTTTCTTAAACCATGTTATCTGCTGTCTTGCATAGTTTCTTGTTTTCCTTTTGATGGTCTCAACTGTTTCATCCCAGGATGTTTTTCCTTCTATAAAATTACATAGTTCCATGTATCCTATGGGTGCCTTTTCTTTTAGATAGTGTTTTAATCCTGAATTTATTAATATCTTGACTTCCTCGAGCCATCCAGACCCGAGCATTGCCTCTGTTCTTAAATCAAGCCGGTTATAAAGAATATCCCTCGGAAGATTAATTACCCAGTACTTTACTGAAGCACGTGGAATAAAGGATGCTGGTTTTGCCTGTTTCTGCCACTCGCTCATCGGTGTGCCTGTTATCATCCAGACCTCAAGACCTCTTGTAATTCTGACCCTGTCGTTGGGATGAATTTTTTCTGCAAGAACAGGATCAAATCTTTTTAATTCCCTATAAAGATTTTCTGTATCTTTATCAGCAAGCATTTTTCTGATATCTTTCTGAAGGGGTTTTTTTTCTTCAGGAAATTCAAAAATTCCTTTAAGTATTGCCCTGATATAAAAACCACTTCCACCAACAATGATTGCTGCTTTTTTTCTTGACCATATATTAGGAATAATCTTCTCGAGATACTGTCTGTAATCAAATACAGTAAAGTTTTCTTTCAGTGTTATAAAACTGTACAGGTGGTGTGGAATCTGTTTTATTAAAGGTTCAGGTGGCTTTGCAGTCCCAATGTTAATATCCTTGTAGAACTGCCTGGAATCTGCATTAATAATCTCACCTGGCAGTATCCTGCACAATTCAGCAGCAATAGATGATTTCCCTGTTCCAGTTGGACCAGCAATAATAAGAAAAAGATTTTCTTTGATGTTATCAGGGCCTTTTTTCATTCATTATTTGTTCTCTACCATACTCAAAACCAGCAATTGCTGCAGGGTCATCACTTTTCATTGTGCGGCTTTTAAGTCTATCTTCATTATAAAAATCTCTTTCCTTCATCATCTTAAGAAACCTTGCCTGAAAATCGTCAAAATTTGATCCATAGATATGATAGGAATCAGTAATATCAACATACGGACCAACAAAAATCTTTTTGCCTGTTTTTTTTGAAATCTCATCCGCAATATATTTCTGAAGTTCTGTTAAACCAAAAAGATTCATATATGCTGCCCTGTATGCATCTCTCGAACGCCAGTGTGTATTCATTCTAAGAAAGATATTCCCATCTTCTGGAACCAATCTACACCAGATTCTCTGAAGACAGGGTGGGTCATCTGTTTTTGGATCATATGAAGGAACCCAGGTAATTGCCTGGGCTCTTCTCGAATAAAATGTTTGAGAAAGTTTATTGATAATGTATTCAACCTGGTTTACTGTTTTTTCTGATGGATAATTAAAAAGCCTCTGGTGATAGGTATATGTCCATTTGCCTTCTTCGGGCTTTATCCAGTGGTCGTGAACTCCAAAAACAATCTCCTGACGATATTTTTCAAGGTCCTCCATTCCACCTGGAAACCCAAGATGTATCCTTGGCTCTGAAAATGGCTCATTAATGACCATAATCATTGTTGCATCCCGACTTTGTGGATCCCCAGGTGAATCGTATTCTGTCGGGATATTTCCACCTTTTTCCCATAATGTCATCACACTTTTTTCCCAGACCTCTGCAATTGTTTTCCCTTCAACAATACAAACATTTGCTCTCATAGCACCTCCAGTAGTTGGGATTTATTTTATCATACAAAGAACTTCCTGCGAGTAGTTTTTAGTAAAATCTTACTTGTTTAACCTTTTTCTTCTTAAAGGTATATCAAAAACTCTATAACAGTTTAATATTCTTTTTTTATCAAGCCATCCTCTCCGGGCAACAGCAACCCCAAGTTTCATATATTCAAACATGTTTATGTTATGGGCATCAGTTCCTATCACAAGCATTGCTCCCTTTTGTCTTGCTTTCAAAACATTTATATCATTCAGGTCAAGGCGATCAAAGTATGCATTGATCTCGAGAGCAACACCATTTCTACCTGCATATTCAATAACCCTGTCTATATCAATATCATACCCCTCCCGACCTGATATTAATCTACCTGTTGGATGCCCGATTATATCAAGGTAGGGATTTTCCATTGCTTTTATCATCCTTTCTGTAACATTTTTATGAAAACCCTGATGGATTGAACCAATCACAAAATCAAGTTGTGCAAGTATCTCATCAGGATAATCCAGGTTTCCGTTTCCAAGTATATCCACCTCTGCCCCCTTGAATATCTTTATTCCAGGGTATCTTTGTGCAACCTCATCAATTTTTTTGTTTCTTTCAAGTAATTTCTGCTTATCCATCCCTCCTGCAAACTTACTTGTCTGGGAATGATCTGCAATCCCGATAAATTTATATCCGAGAGAAATAGATTTCTGCACTATTTCTTCAATAGTGTTTGACCCATCAGAAAAATCAGAGTGAACATGAAAATCACCGAGTATATCCTTTTGTTCTACAAGGTCCGGAAGATTTCCTTTTAATGCTTCCTCTATTTCTCCCCTATCTTCTCTTAATTCAGGAGGAATAACAGGCATATTAAAAACACGATAAACCTCTTCTTCTGTTTTTCCTGCAATCTTTTTTTCTCCCTTAAAAACCCCATACTCACTGATCTTCAGCCCTTTTTCTTTTGCAAGGGTCCGAAGTTTGATATTGTGTTGCTTTGAACCAGTAAAATATTGAAGTGCAGCGCCGTATGAATCTGGTTCAACAACGCGAAGGTCAACCTGAAGAGATTTTTCTTTGACGATAATAGAGCCCTTTGTATCGCCTTCTGCAAGAATCCTTAATGCTTTCGGATATTTAACAAATCTTTTTATAATATTTTCTGGATTATTTGAGGTACAAAGAATATCAATATCTCCAATGGTTTCTTTCATTCTTCTAAGGGAACCACAGGGAGAAATATTTGTGCATACTGGTTTCATATATTCAACAATTTCTGAAACAATAGGAAACGCCACGCCAAGGGAGATTCTCTGTTCTGCTTTTTTTGAGATATAAAGATCAAGCCCCTGTTTGATGTTTTCAATTTTTTTCCTTCCCATCCCTGGCAGCGTCAATGTTTCTGGTTTTTCGAGAACATTTTTCAGATCTTCAATTGTCTGAATCTTAAATCTATCGTATAGAAGTTTCAATGTTTTTGGTCCAAGATTTGGGATTTTCATTAACTCAACAAATGTCTTGGGAATGTTCTCGAGAACCTCTTTGTATTTTGAGATTGACCCACTCTTAAGGTATTCATCTATATGATCAGAAATGTTCTTCCCGATTCCTGGAATCTTTGATAATTCTCCATTACGCCAGAGTTGTTCAATGTCCTCAGGAAATTCCCTTATATTCCTTGACGCCTTTCTGTATGCACTGATCTTGAATGTGTTGTCTCCCTTAAATTCAAGGATATCAGCGATCTCATCGAGGATATCAGCAATCTCACTGTTCTTCATGCTTTTTCTCTACCCACAGGTATAATATAAACAGTATCTCCTTTGACTGAAAGGATTTCAGAGATTTTTTCATCGTCGAATGCTCCAACCATACATGCTGCAAGTCCTATTGCCTCGACCTGAAGAGAAATATTCTGTCCGATATGGCCTGAATCTATAAAAACATATCTTTCTCCTCTTTTCCCGTAAAAACGTGTGGTTCTGGCAAATCTGGCAACAAGAATAATGATTGCTGGCGCATAACATACAAACATTTGTCCGTATGCTGCTTCTGCAATTGCTTTTCTAATATCTATATTTCTTATGGTTATCAAATCATGATTTTCACTATCATACTGGTACAATCCAGATTTCAGGCCAATAATATCTCCTGCAACAAGGTATATATCAAAAGGATATGATGCACCAGCTGATGGCACTGTTTTTTTGCCATAGGCATTTCTTCCATAGGCAGCCCAGAGAACCTGGGATACCTCCTGTATTGTTAGTGCATCAGTACTAAAAGACCGGGTGGAGTGCCTTGTGTATAGAGCCTCTTCAACTGAGATTCTGCCTTTTAGTAATGGCTCAGGAAGATGAATAATTTCCATTTTAATCATTCTGTTTCATTCTTAGAAAAAAAGCAATCTTCAAGCACTGGCAAGGATTTTTATCTGGCGCCATGTACCTATAAATAATTCTATACTGAAAGTATCTATTAACGCAAGAGCTCAGTCAGAATTATCATATGGTCTTCTGGTTCAAGGAGGTCAACAACATTTTGCAGTTGTTCTACTGGAATTGGTAGTTTATCTGATGGAAGAATATTGTACAGTATATTGTAAGCAATATCTGATATACCAACAGGCATACTAACAAAATTTTCTGGTTTGCTTTTTTCAATATAAGATCTGGATACAAAAAACAACAGTAGTACCCCGATAACTCCAGAAGCAAGTTTCAGTGTTTTAATAAGGGTTCTTCTATGGTGTTTTTGTTCTATCCGGGACATGGTCATTTGATAATGGACATTCCAGAACATATCATCATGCTCAGGAATCTTCATCTTTCTCGCGGATTCAACCATTTCTACAGTTGTACGATAATCTGCCTCACAGGTATCACATTGTTTTAGATGCTGACTGATTTCGTTTCTTTCTGTTTCACTGAGGGATCCATCAACATAAAAAACCAGTTTTTGTTTTACTCTATCGCAGTTCATTTTTTTCCATCTCCTTCATAATAATTTTTAATTTCTCAACCGCCTGGAAAAATGTTGCCTTTGCCGTTCCTATTTTTATATTCATAATCTTCGAAATATCCTCATAAGATAGTTCATCATATATCCTTAAGTTAAAAACTGTTCTCTGTCTTAAGGTCAACTTATCCAGTGCAATTTGAAGATTTTGTTTTCTCTGATTTTCGAGATCTGCAATTTTTTCTACATTATCATCCGAAGGAAGCTGCTGATTATTGTCGTAATCAGAGATATCCCTTTCTGATACAAATAACACCTTTTTCCTTTTTCTGAAATAATCATAGCAGAGATTCATAACAATTCTGTACATCCATGTTTGTACATTTGCTTCATTTCTAAACTTTGTAAAACTATTGAAGATGCGAATAAATGCATCTTGCACAATATCAAGCGCATCAGCATCATTTTTCACCATTCTATACGCTGTGCGGTATAACATCGGCGCATATCTTTTATAAAGTTGTTCAAACTCTTTGTTATCCATTTTTTAGACGAGGAACCCGCTGTTTATTTTAGTCAATGTCATTATTTTAAGTTTCTCTGATAAGGACTCATTTTACTTTTCTGCTATATATGATATACTACAATGAAAAGGAGGAAATGTCATGGCCGTAAAGAAAAAAAGACCATCAGTTCTTAAAAGACAAAGGCAGGAACAAACAAAGAAGATGCGAAATCGTGCTATTAAATCAAGAATAAAAACACTCGCTAAAAGAGTAAAAAAACTTATTCTTGATGGAAAGGATTATACCCCTGTACTTAAAACAACAATAAAACAGATTGATATGGCTGCTTCAAAGGGAGTTATACATAAGAACACTGCCGCCAGAAAGAAAAGCCGCCTGATAAAAACAGTGCATAAACTAACAACTGATATCAAGCAGGTTTAAAAGTAATACCTCCCAGCCAGGTTCATTTGGTATCCTGCCTGATTTAAGCTTAAAATCAATGTCTGACAGATTTTTGATCTTTTCAAGAAATGCCTGTTCAGAGATGGCTTTTGAGAGAAAAAGATTCTGAAGATATTTTTCAATAACACCAATAACACTTGCAAATTCATATGGGTACATCTTTAAAAACTGTGAAACTTCATAGATGTCTTTTGCATTTAACCTTTTCTTCCATGACTTTTTGAAAATCTTTTTTCTGAGGTTTTCCTCTTCCTCCAAATGCTCAACTGTATAATCACCTGTTTTAACCTTAATGGATATCCCTTCAAAGATAACAAAAATATTCTCGGGTATTTTTTCAAGAAATGGAAATATTACATTTTCCCATGTTTTTTTATCAATCTCCTCCATCTGATGAACAATGACAATTTTATATTCGAGGAAAAGAGATGCCTCTGTAATCTCATTTATAAATAATTCAGGGTCAAACTCAGATCCATAAAATCTTTTAATCTCCATCATTCCATGTTTTTCCGAAAGGTCAAGGTTTATTGATTCAATCCTTTCTGATGTCAGGGAATGAGGACCTAAAATAAACCATACATTAGTTTTCATCTGATATTAATTGATAATAGATATCCTGTGAAATCTTTTTTGAAAGCATATCAAGAAGATAATCCATCTTGAAATTTGTTGCAAGTTCGAGGGAATAGAGTTGTTCAAGAGTCCTGTGTGAAACCTGTCCATTTTTAGTAATGGTAAGAGTTATTTTAACATTATAAGAAGCCATCATAACCTGATCTGCATCAGAAATAAACTCAGGATTTCTCTTAAAATCATTTATAACACCACTTATAACTATGTCTGCATCTTGTCTGCTATTTACGAGTGAAAAAACAGGACTTTCTGCAATTGTTTTCTTAAGATTTTTTTGTAGATATACCTCAATCTGTGGCTGGAATGTATGATTTGAAAAAAAATCCACATATACAGATTTTTCAGATGGGTTTACAAATCTGTAGGAGCATCCTGAGAAAATCAACAGAACTTCAATGAGCAGAAGCAGACAATTTTTTCGCATATTCAGTATCTGGATACTCTGTCCTTATCTTTTCATAATAGATTTCTGCACTCTTTTTATGGCCGTTTTTCTTGTAAATTTCTGCAACATTAAACAATCTTCTGGCAATCTCGTTTCTTAATTGTTTTTTCTTTTCGAGAAGTTGCTGATTGTATGGACTTGAAGGAAAATCAGAAATAAACTGGTCTATCTTAATCTCAACAGAAGAAAATCTTGCTGTATCTGTTGAACCCTCAGGAATACTGTTTATTTCATAAATAAGCATCTGATATCTTGCCTGCTCTGCCCACTTTGTTGAGGGAAAGTCTCTTTCAACCTGCCCATAAAGTTCTATTGCTTTCTCCATATTTCCATCCTTGGCGTAACGTGCTGCCAGGCTTAAGATAAGAGGTGGCGTTTCCTGTTCATAAGGCGCTGCTTCTATAACACTGGAAATTGAATCAAGTTGTTTGCCTGTATCTTTAAATCTTTCAATAAATTTTATCTGTTTTTTCTCCAGCATTTCTACTGAAATTTCTCTTTGCATCTTCAGAACATCAGCAATGTTTGGATAATCAGGGTATTTTTTTACTATTTCCTGCAATTTGTTGAATGCCTTTTCTTTATCGCCACTTGCGATATAGATTTTAGCGAGCTCAAAAAGGGCTTCAGGAGCATAGTTTGAAAGTGGATAGTGTTTTACAAGTTTATTGTATTCCCTGATGGCTGCTTCATTGTTTCCTACCTTTCTGAAAGATTCTGCATACTCCCATTGTTCTTTATCAGTATTTTTTACTGCATACTTTGGATTAATCCATTTACCTGTTTCTGGAGTCCACTCCCAGTATGCAGATAACTGCACAGTCCACAAAGATAAAAAACATATAATAAGTACACTGGTTTTTATTATTCTCATTGTGTTATTGTCATTGAAAATCTAAACAATGTCAAGAGTTATCAATAAATCACTTCTTTCTTTTTCTCTGCAGAAATATACATTCCCTCGAGTATCTTTATAACCTCAAGTGATTCTTCTGGCTTTACAAGAACATCTCTATTATCTCTGACACAATCAAGAAAATGTTTAAGTTCCTTATGATGTGATGGTTCATCATCAGGAACAATCGGGCTCAGAATAGAATCATTGTGAAGTCCGCTTATTTCTGAAAACATCTTCATTTCTGGCCATATCATGCCTGCTTTAGTCCCATAAAGATTTGAAGACCAGTTTGAAGGAAGGTTTGAAAGAAAACTACAGGTTAGTTGTAGTGCTCTTCCATCCTTAAAAAGAACAAAACCAGCAGCAAAATCTTCGACATCAAATTTTTTTCTATCCCATTCGCCCCAGGAACCTGTAATATCTTCTCTACCAGCAAGTTTATTGAATGTTACTCCCTTAACAGAATGGATCTTTGGACAACCCATAAACCAGTAAACAATATCAAGGATATGAACCCCTATATCAAACATTGGTCCTCCACCTGAAAGCGCGTGTCTTATAAATGTTTCCCTTGGAGGAAGTTCTCTTCTTCTGACTGCATAACACTGTGCAAAATAAATCTCTCCGAGAAATCCATTATCAATAACCCTTTTTGTTGCCTGTCCGGCAAGAGTAAATCTTTGATTCTGGGCTGCCATAAGTTTTCTCTTGTTTTCCCTGGCTGCCTGTATCATTTTTTCAATATGCGCACTGTTTGTAGCAAGCGGCTTTTCACAAATTACATGTTTTTTGTTTTTAAGAGCGGCTATTGCAACAGGATAATGAAAAGCATTTGGCGTGCAGATATCAATAATGTCAATCTCCTCTATACCTATAAGTTTTTTATAGTCAGTCGTGGCAAAAGAAATATCATACTTTAATTTAACTTTGTCAAGGGTCTCTTTTGATGAATCGGCTATCCCATATATAACCACGTCTGGAATCTTCTTCCATCCTTCAATATGATACTGACCTATACCTCCTGCGCCGACAACCCCAACAGCATATTTCCCGTTTTTCATTGTTTTCTCCTAATTGTTTAGAATAATCCTTGCGTCAACCATAACTATGCCATTTCCCTTGCTTTTAACCACCAGAGGATTTATATCAAGCTGGTTAATCTCAGGAAAATCCTCACAGAGTTTTGAAACCTTAAGTATTGTTTCAACAATTGCAGGAATATCTGCTTCTGGAAGATTTCTAAAACCAGTGAGAAGTTTATAACTCTTTATTTTTCTTATCATACTGAGGGCTTCCTGCTTATCAACAGGAACAATTCCAAAGGTAATATCTTTCAAAACCTCGACAAATATCCCACCAAGTCCAAACATAATCAGGTACCCAAACTGAAGGTCTTTTTTTACACCAATTATAAGTTCCTGTACTCCTCTAACCATTTCCTGAACTTCAACCCCTTCAATCCTTGCGTTCTGTGAATATGCTTTTACAGATTGTATAATCTCATTAAATGCTTTTTCCATTTCATCAGAATTCAGTATGTTTATTTTTACACCTCCTGATTCAGTTTTATGTAAGATATCAGGACTGACAATTTTTGCAACAACAGGATACCCTATTGTTTCTGCGGCATTTACTGCTGATTTTGCATCCTTTGCAAGAATTCTTTTTGGACCCCTGATTCCATATGCCTCGAATACTTCTCTTGCCTGAAAATCCGTCAGGTTCTTTATGCCCTGTTTTTTTACTACCTCAAATGACTTACAAACACTTTCTTTATCTACATTAAACCTTTCTGGTTCATCCTTTTTTCTGTTTAGAACATTTGAGTAGTCCACCATCCCCTTTAATGCCCTGACGGCCCTTTCAGGAAATTCATAGTTTGGTATTCTACTCTGCCTTAAAAAATCAATTGCTGTTTCAACTGAAACTCCTCCCATAAAACTTGTTACAATGGTTTTCTTGTATTTGGCTGAATTTTCAACAACTGCCTGGGCTGTTTCAAGGGGTCTTGTAACCCTCTGGGGTGTAACAATAACAACTATTCCATCAACCCTCTCATCTTTTATTACATTATCAAGTGCTACCTTATAACCCTCTTCTGTAGCATCTCCGAGGACATCAACAGGATTATGAATATTTGCTGCAGGGGGAAGATGTTTCTTTAAGGTATTTATTGTCTCATCAGATAAAGGTGCAATCTTAAGACCCTGTTTTTCTACTGCATCGGTCGCAACAACTGCAGGGCCTCCAGCATTGGTTATTATTGCGATACGATCTTCCTTTATCATTGGTTGATAAGCAAAGACAAGTGATAAATCAAAGAGTTCCTCCATATTTGAAACCTGAAGTACCCCTGTTTTTTCAAATGCTGCTGAGTACGCCTCTGCCATTCCTGCTAAACTTCCTGTATGAGAAGATGCTGCCCTTGAACCAGAACTAGTAAGCCCTGCCTTTATTGCAATAACCGGTTTTTTGGGGGTAATCTTTGAAACCCTGCTGACAAATTCTTTACCATCCTTTACACCCTCAACATAAAAAAGAATAACCTTTGTTTTTTCATCAGCAGCACAATCTTCAATTAGTTCTGTTTCAGAAACATCTGCCATATTTCCCATACTGATGATCCTTGAAAATCCAATTTTTTCCTTTCTTGCCCAATCAAGAACAGCGCTGATAAGAGCGCCTGACTGAGATATAAAAGCAATACTTCCTTTATCTGGCATTAAAGGTGCAAAGGATACATTTAAGTTAAAATACGTATCAATGATTCCTAAACAGTTTGGACCAATTATTCTGCAACCATATTTTTTTGAAATGCTAACAAGATCTTTTTCTCTTTTTTCTCCATCAGGACCACTTTCCTTAAATCCAGCACTGATAACAACTGCTGCTTTTGTTTGTTTTTTCCCACATTCTTCAATAACAGAACCAACAAGTTTTGCCGGCACAACAACAACTGCAAGATCTGGTACATCAGGAATACTTGATACATCTGGATAACACTTAAGCCCTGCAATTTCTGTTGCTTTTGGATTAACAGGATAGACCTTTCCTGTATAGCCCCCTGAAAGGATGCTATGAAGAATTTGAAAGCCAAGCTTACCTGCTTCTCTCGATGCGCCAACAACCGCGATTGAGTGTGGAGAAAAAAATTTATCTAACATGAAATCCTCCTATGGATTAATAAAGAAAAGAATTTTTCCTTTATTTTATCATTTTTAATTGAAATCACAACTATAAATATTTATCATGTACAAATACTTGACAAAATTTTTATGGCTGTTATTATATCAGTGGTATGCTGGCAATAACCACATTACCAATGGAGAAAACAAATGGTATCATTAAGTTTGTTTCAAAATTCAAAGATTGACAAGAACAGTCATCTTCCACGTCACTATCAGGTCAAAGAAAACATCAAGGAAGCCATTGCCATTGGAGCATTAAAAAAAGGGGACACTCTGCCTTCAGAAAGAAAATTGTGTCAACTTCTGCAGGTTTCAAGAATAACAATAAGACGTGCACTTGATGATCTTGAAAAAGAACAAATAATTGAAAGGGCCTGGGGCAAAGGAACCTTGGTTCTTAATCCTCTGGATGATGCAAAAAAAACGAAGAAGATAGGGGTAACGATATGGGCAAGTGAAACGCCCTATCATCCAGCAACAATGGAAATACTGCGCGGAATTGCTGATGTACTGCGGAATACGCGTTATAGCCCTGAGGTAATATTTATAGATAAAAAACAGATTAGAGATGGCGATTATTTAGAATATCTTAATCCTGATGTTATGGAAGGCATTATCATAATTGTTCAGGAGATTCCACAGAAGCATCTGCAGATTATAAAAAATAAAATGCAGAATGTAATCTTCTATAATATACAGGATGGCGAAAATCTTGTGGTATTGGATTACAGAAGGGCTGGTTATGAAATTACTCATTATCTATGTGAACTAAAGCATAAAAAAATTGCGCTTTTTAATGGGCCTGAAGGATTTGAGACATCAAAACAGGTGCTTGATGGGTACTCAGAAGCATTGGAAGAATTAGGAGTAAAAAATATACCCGAATTGATAAAGAATGGCTATTATAGTACTGATGATGGTTACCAACTTACAAAGCAGGTTCTGCAACAGAGAACAAAACCAACTGCCATAATTGCGGGCGATGATTTTATGGCAATGGGTGTTTTAAAAGCGATGAAGGAAGATGGCCTAAACTGTCCTGATGATATTTCTATTGCATCGTTCAATGATTTTCCTTTTACGGAATTTACCCGCCCACCTCTTACGAGTTATCATTTTGATTTCTACGATCTTGGAAAAACCCTTGCTAAACAAGCAGTAAAACTTGTGTCAGGCCAAGCCATAAATAAAACCATTTTGACGGGAAGATTGAAAATACGAGCGTCAACAACACAACTAAAAACAAAAAGGGGGTGAGAAAGAATGAAAAATAATGGATTTACTCTCATTGAGCTTCTCGTGGTGATAGCAATCATTGCTATCCTTGCGGCAATGTTATTACCGGCACTTGAAAGGGCAAGGGAACAAGCACGACGAAGTGTTTGTGCAGCCAATTTAAGGCAGATAGGGCTTGCCCTTTATATGTACGCCCAGGATTATGATGGCTGGTTCCCACCGTATATTCAACAGGACGGAGTATCTAACGAAGTTGCTGGATCGCCTGGTGCTGACACAAAACAAAGGCATATATATAATATGTTTGTGTTAACACCCAATTATCTTCCAAGTCCCACTGTATTATGCTGTGTGAGTGCAACAGGCAAAACCGAACACTGGCGTGGTACTGCATGGCCTAATTGTTCAGGCAATAATGCCTATCTAAGACCTGCCCCAGGGAACACAGCAAAACCAGGAATCGCTGATACGTATGATGGAAGAAATGTAGCCTATGCGTACAGACCAGGGCTAAAGATACAGTTTATTCCAAGATTAAATCAGTATGATGTTATCGTAGCAGACCGTTCAAGGTACAATTTATATGACTCTCAAATGCCCTGGCAAACATTTACACTGACACAGAACGATTTTAACTACCTTGGCTATAGATATAATCATACCTACTTTGGCGTAAATGCGCTATACCTTGATGGCAGGGTCGAATGGGTTGGTACAGACAAGAATTATAATATGCCCGCAGAAAAACTTATCGGATATAATACTACAACAGACACAGTAACAGGTAATGGACTAAGACATTTTGGAGCAGTCCCCTGGGTAGGACCATGAAACAAGTGTAAGGTCTACTTTTCCATCTTTAACTATGGAAGAATTAAAGAAAAATTTGAGGAGGTGAGAAAAATGAGAAAAAACGGTTTTACTCTGATTGAACTTCTTGTGGTAATAGCGATTATTGCTATTCTAGGAGCAATGCTATTGCCTGCATTGAGCAGGGCAAGAGAAAAGGCAAGGTCAGCTACCTGTATGAGTAATCTCAAACAAATAGGCCAGGCCTGGTTTATGTATACCAATGATAATGATGGATTTACTCCGTGGATAGACCCTTATAGATATGGTTTTCATGCCCTTGTTTTTAGCGGGTATATACCAAAAACAAAGGCAGGCCTGAGTATTTTCTCGTGTACCACATACGCAAAATTGTTTCCGGGTACTTACCAGCGGGTAACAGATCCGAAAACAGGTCAATGGCTTTATATTTACGATTCTCCCCACAGAGCCAATAACGTGAAAAACATCAGTGAGATTGTTTCTCCATCCACTGCATTTATAACCATAGAGGGTACAGGGGGATGTGGCATTTCTCCAAGTGGAACTGGCTGGTATCAGTTTGCCAATATCCTTTGGCTACACTATGGTGGGATGAATACATTATTCTATGATGGCTCAGTAAGATTCATAATGGGTCCTACTGATTGGAAAACAGTTGAGGATAGGAGAAGAACTGCATGGGGTTCCTGGACAGGTTCACAATGGACAGTCTCAACCAATGTGGTGAATTATATGTATAATTCTGTAGGGGTAACTGATAGGTGAACAAAAGGAGCCGTGTGAGGTACACGAATCAGACAAAAGATCGCGAAAATGAAGAGAGACAGAAAAGAAACTGTGTAATTACAAAATTCAGGATATGAAATGAAAAAAATGTAGTGAGACCTTCAGGTGCAATATATTTATAGTGTAACAGTGAAAAATACGAAACTGAATATTTACTAAAGATGTTTTCTTCATTTGGCAAAAAAAGGACAAGTGGAATTTGATGGGAAGCAATAAAATTCTTAGTTAAAATTCTTGATCGTATCACCAGTCCAAAAGAGGAGGAAATGATGCTAAGGAAAATTTCGATGTTTTGCTTGATATTATTTTTTACTACCACATTACATGCAGTTACAGTTACACGGGGTCCATACAGTCGCATAGACCCTGCAACAAAACAAGAAATCACACCGGACCCTGATGCAATATGGATGGAAAATGAACATCTTAAACTTGCAATAATTACGGCTGCTCCGCATTCTGGCCAGATTTTTTCTCTTATTTATAAGCCAACTGGACAAGAACTCTGCAATCCGATGACACTACAGGGATACTGGCAGGATAGGGGCATCCCTGGTGTGGTAATAGAAGGCAAAGGTGAAATAATCTCCAAATCAGATGAATCAGCAGTTGTTCGCATTACTTACACTACTAAGGGAAAACAAGAAAATCAGGATGTATTAATTAAACATACAAAAACATATACTCTGAAAAAAGGTGCCTCATATATTCTTGTTGACTGGAAACAGGAAAATATTGGTACAGACAGAGTGCTTTATAATCCTTGGATTAAGCAGGTTGGTGGATGTAGTAGTGAACTCCTGCAGGGACCACCACGGATATTGATGCCTCAGGGACTTGTTGATTTAACCTGGGATATGGAACCATCAGTAAACTGGGTTGTGAGGTTATCAGGGCTAAAAGACAGTGAATTAGTTCCAATGGTAATAAGTTTTACTGATTACAAACACATCTTCAGACAGAACGCCTGGGTAAGGGCACCCCGATATACCCTCGAAACAACACTCACAAGATATGATCTTAAGCCAGGTGATGCAATTGAAATACCCAGTGCACTCCTTATAACAGCCAACTTAGCCAATGTATGTTACGCCTCACCTGAACTTGCTGCTTCCCTGGATATTGGCGAGATTAAAGTAAATCAATCCACCACATTTACAGTAAATATCGCTGCTGGACTTGACCTTGATGAAAAGCGGTTAGAAGGAGAAATTGTTACAAGCACAGGTGGAACGGTAGCAAAATTACCAAACCAACAGGTTCAATTGAAGACAGGTAAAATCAGCAAGATTTCTTATACCTTTACTCCACCAAAAGACGATGTATATTACATCAATCTAACAATGTTCGACCGGCAAACACCAATAAAATTGGGGGAAGTGGTCAAATCACAAAAGACCTATATTTCTCTTCCTGTTGTCGTGGGACAAAAACCAGAGGTAGTGGTGCAAAAATGGGAATCAGAAGAAAAGGAATTCCCTGGCAGAAGAGAAAGAGAAGTAAAGCCATACCGCACGCTTATAAATAATTCTCAACTTAAGGTTGCCCAGGTGCAGGTACCAGAAAGGATTTTTCCTGAAGATAAACTTTTGTTTAATGGAAAAATACAGCCCGCTTCAATACGCATGGCAGCAGGAGAATATGAATGTCTCCAATTTATAGTAGAAGTTCCAGAAAAAACAGACCCAATGTCCGTAGGCATCAATATCTCTTCCATAAAAAATAATCAAGGTATTACACTGGGAAAAGTCCAAGTTCGTGAACAGATATACCTTACAACTGAAATTCCGAGCGATTATCGGGATTTTCCTGTTGGTCAATGGCCTGACCCACTTTTTGAAACTAACTGGCCTGAAAAAATTCCTGATGCACCAATAACCAAACAAAATATTGAGGTCATAAAAAAATCTCATAAACGCATTTATTGGCTGACTGTTCGCACTCAGAATGATGCCAAACCGGGAATCTATAAAGGTAAGGTTAAACTTACCATTGGA
>Ga0208824_1001478_pt1 | contig 20701 bp, 19 predicted proteins | sample AD_JPNTR3_MetaG_FD_184447 | JGI IMG/M metagenome (GOLD analysis project Ga0208824, IMG submission 184447) | Active sludge microbial communities of municipal wastewater-treating anaerobic digesters from Japan - AD_JPNTR3_MetaG (SPAdes) (version 2) | ecosystem: Engineered > Bioreactor > Anaerobic...
GATCTCTGATGTTCGTTCCGAGCAAGTGTTTCTTTACAAAGGGCGTGGGAATCCACAAAGACAAACTGGCATCGTTTGAACTGGCTCTCAGGCAGGCGGGTATCGAGAAGTACAACCTGGTTTACGTATCGAGCATCTTCCCGCCAAACTGTCGACTGATCTCAAAGGAGGCGGGCTTACAGGAAATTTCTCCAGGCAGCATCGTCTATGTCGTCATGGCCCGGAACGAGACCAACGAACCGAGCCGGCTGGTTTCTGCCGCCATAGGCCACGCGATGCCGAGGGAGAGCGATGCCTATGGCTACCTCTCCGAGCATCACGCCTTCGGTGAGACCGAAGAGGTATCGGGTGAATATGCAGAAGACCTGGCAGCGACGATGCTCGCCACCACGCTCGGAATAGAGTTCGACCCCGACAAAGCGTGGCAGGAGCGGGAGCAGATCTACAAGGCAAGTGGCCGGATCATAAGTACAACACATATCTGCCAGGCTGCGGAAGGGGTCATGGACGGCCGCTGGACGACTGTCGTCGCCGCAGCGGTCTTCCTCTGAACCCTCGTTTTTCAAGATCGACCATCCATCTCTTCTACTCCCCATTTTCAGTAAGCGCAAGACAAAATACCTGCCGGGGCCTACACTGTATCCAGGTTTTCACATGCGACTACCAATACGCGCCGTAACCCCCGAGACAGGGTCTGCAGAGATCGTCGGCTGGGTGCATGAGATCCGCGACCTTGGAGGACTTTCGTTCTTCCTGATCCGTGACCGGACCGGTATCATTCAGGTGACCATCCCGAAGAAGAAGGTTACAGCAGAGATCCTTGAGACCGCCAGGAGCGTCTCAAGAGAGTCTGTGGTCAGGGTAAGAGGCAGGGTTAAAGCAATCGATAAAGCACCCGGTGGACGCGAGATCGTCCCCGAAGAACTCGAGATCATCAACCTGGCGGAAAGCCCGCTCCCGCTCGACGTCGTCGAGAAGGTTCCGGCTGACCTGGACACACGTCTCGACTCCAGGTTTCTTGACGCAAGAAAACCACGTGTTCGTGCAATATTTTTCATCCGCTCTGCCGTGATCTGCGCCGCGACGGAATTCCTCTCCTCCAGGGGCTGCATCAACATCACCACCCCGAAGATCGTCGCGGCAGCTACGGAGGGCGGCACCGAACTCTTCCCGATCGCCTACTTCGAGAAAGAGGCGTTCTTAAACCAGAGCCCCCAGCTTTACAAACAGATGATGATGGCTGCAGGGTTCGAGGCGGTCTTTGAGATCGGCCCAATCTTCCGCGCCGAAGAGCATAACACCATCCGGCATCTCAATGAAGCCACGTCGCTCGATATCGAGATCTCTTTTGCCGACCACAATGACGTCATGGAACTTCTCGAGGATCTGATTGTTCATATATATGGGTCCGTCGCAAAGAACTGCGCAGACGACCTGGCGGAGATCGGGGTCGATCTTGCAATCCCGGAAAGACCGTTCCCGAGGATACCCTATCTGGAGGCGATCGAGATTGCAAACCAAAGCATCGAAGAGAAGATCTCCTTTGGCGACGACCTCACCCCGGCAGCCGAACGGGCGATCGGCGACACTATGGGAGGCCATTACTTCATCGTTGACTGGCCAACCGATATCCGGCCATACTACGCGATGCCCTACCCGGATCGGCCAGCGTTCTGCAAGGCGTTTGACCTGATGCACCCCCGGATGGAACTTGCCTCCGGCGCCCAGCGTATCCACGATCACGACCTTCTGGTGGAGCGGATCCGCGCAAAGGGGCTATCACCCGAGAGTTTCGAGTTCTACCTGAAGACGTTCCGATACGGTATGCCGCCGCATGCCGGGTGGGGGCTTGGCATCGAGCGTCTGGTGATGACGATGCTCGATCTGCCAAACATTCGTGAGGCAGTGCTCTTCCCGCGCGACCGGCACAGGCTGACACCATGAAGTTTATAATGCCTGGAACTGATGGATCGATCTATTAGGTGCAGATGCTGAGAAGATGACCCTGACTGCAATGCGCCTCCCGACTACAGTGGTCGGGAGCTACCCCGTGGTGAAAGGCTCGGGGCTTATGGCCCGGGTGGACCCGCTGAAACACGCGGTGGAGGTCGCGGTAGGCGACCAGATCGCCGCCGGGATCGATATCGTATCCGACGGTCAGGTCCGGGGGGACATGATCCGTGCGTTCACCTCCCACCTCCCGGGCATCCGGGGGGCGGCGGTCGTTGGAAAGGTTCAGCCGGCGAGGCAGCCCATCACGCTCGCTGACACTAAGTATGCCCTTTCCCGACACCCGAAGGTGAAAGGGATCCTCACAGGGCCAAGCACCATCGCATACGGCCTCTCGATCGAGACAACGTTCTACCGCAACAGGGAGGAACTTATCCTGGATCTTGCACAGGCGCTTGCAGTCGAGGCGGAGCACCTCCAGAACGCCGGTGTTGCGCTCATCCAGATTGACGAGCCCATCTTCTCCACCGGAGCGGCAAACCTCACCGTCGGCCGCGAGGCCGTAAACGCTATCGCCGGTAGGCTCCGGGTGCCGGTCTGTCTCCACGTCTGCGGGGACCTGGGGGACGTTATCGACGAGATCCTCAGGGTGAATGTTGAGATCTTCGATTTTGAGTTCTCAAACAACCCGCACAACCTTGAGATCATCTCTAAAAAAGACCTGCACGGCCGGATGATCGCTTCACGTCTGCGGGAACCTGGGGGACGTTATCGACGAGATCCTCAGGGTGAATGTTGAGATCTTCGATTTTGAGTTCTCAAACAACCCGCACAACCTTGAGATCATCTCTAAAAAAGACCTGCACGGCCGGATGATCGGCTACGGCTGTGTGGATTCGGCCGACCCCGGCATCGAGAGCGTCGAGACGATCCACAAGAGGATTGAGATGGGTATCGAGGTGTTCTCACCGGACGTCATGCTCATCGACCCGGACTGCGGTCTGAGGATGCAGTCGCGCGAGGCGGCATCCGGAAAACTGAAGAATATGGTTGCTGCCGCGAGGCTTGCCCGGGCGGAACACCCGGACTAAAAGACCCTGCTTGTCGTTGATACCTCGATACCCTCTGCCATGATGTTGTAGGGTATCACACGCCGCGGCACGTCCTCGTCCCTGAACTTCTCGATGGCAAGCGTCCGTTCGACCTCGTTGCCGTGGATCTCCTGGCGCAGGGTGATGAAGATGTCGGCGGCGCGCATGACCCGCGCCTCCTCAAAGGCGGTGTGGTGGTTTGCGTAGAGGAGGTAGACGATGTTTGACCCATCGCCGATCAAGGCGCTGCTGTCTTCGACGACAAACCTTGTGGCAGCCTCGATCCCGAGGGTGACGATCAGTGTGGATAACGAATCCACGATGATTCTCTCCCCGGTCATCGCAGAAACCATCTCTTCAAGGCTCATACCCCGTGCATCGACCATCCCATCTGCCGGTAGGGCGTCAAGCATCAGATACGCGCCTGTGCCCCCTCCTTCCTGCCAGAACTGCCGTGCAAGGAGTTCAAGACCGCTCAGCGGCGACCCGGAGATGACTATACGGGCGCCCGCAGGGAACCCGCCATCGAGCGCAAGGTCCAGACCTGCAATACCTGTAGAACGTTTGGTGCTGCCTGCCACATCGATGCCCCGGTTATATCCTTGAGAGGATCCTTTGCAGTTATTGCCTTAATAACTGCACTCCTCCATACGAGCGTCCGCCCTGGATGCATGCATCACAGTAGTCTTCCTGGAGACGTTTGCGGAGCAGTTTCCAGCCGTTTACGCGGGGGATCTCATCGACAAAGATGACACGGCGGGGGACCTTGTATCCCGCAAGGCGCTCCCGGGCAAAGGCGATGATATCCTCGGGGGTAACCCCGTTTCCGGCGGGGATCACCACGGCTACCGGGACCTCGCCTCGGTGCTCGTCGGCGCACCCGAAGACCGCAGCGTCGCGGACGCCGGGGTGCTGAAGAAGGACATCCTCCACCTCGGTCGGGTAGACCTTCCAGCCGGACATGACGATCATGTCCTTCTTGCGGTCGGTGAGATAGAGCATCCCGTTCTCGTCCAGGTGGCCTATGTCGCCCGTCAGGAACCAGCCGTCGGGAAGAAAGACATCGGCGGTCTCCTCCGGCATCTGCCAGTAGCCAAGCGCCACAGCCGGTCCCCGGAGGGCTATCTCGCCATCCTCGCCGGCTCGAAGTTCTCGCGCGGAGTCGTTTGCATCGACTATCTTCACCTCCGAGAACCCGACCGGGGTACCAACGCTCCGGAACTCGTCGGCGGTCGCGTAGTGTTCAGGGCGGATGGCGGTTCCTGTACCGACGACGATCGTCTCAGAGAGGCCGTAAGCGTTGACGATCGGGATCCTGAAACGTTCGTGGAAGGGTTTCCATATGCCTGGTGTCAGAGGTCCGCCGCCGCTGATCATCGCCCTGACTGTGGCAAGCGCCTCCTCCGTCCCTGGCGGTGTCTGGAGGAGGGAGTGGATTACAGGGGGCATACCGGCGACGATCGTCGCGCGGTATTTCCGGGCTAGTTCAATGTAGCGGTCGAGATCGAACCGTTCCATGACGATATAGGTTGCACCGGCCCGGAGGGCGGATATGCCCCAGCTGATCCCGACGTGCCCCATCGGGTATATCCCCAGGTAGACATCCCGGTCTGTGATGCCGAGGACGTCCCGCTCGGCGTCCATTGCGGCGATCCAGTTGCCGTGGGTGAGCATGGCGCCTTTGGGTCTCCCCGTAGTCCCGGAGGTGTACTGGATCTGGCAGATGTCGTCAAATCGGCAGTTGACGGCGCGAAGTCCCGGTGGTGACCTGAGGAGGTCAGACCAGGGGGTTGCAGCCCCGCTCTCCTCCCCACCACCGACCGCGATGATGTGCCGGAGTCCTGGCACATGCTCCCTGATGCGGCCGACGACCGCCATACCATCGACGTCGGTGATGACCGCAGCGGCGCCGGCGTCACGAAGAGCGTAGAGCACTTCGTTCTCCCGGTAGACCCGGTTCGTGGGGACTGCAACTGCACCGATGCGCCAGAGGGCCAGATAACTCAGCAGGTACTCGGTTGAACTGTCGAGGTAGATACAGACCCGTTCCCCGGGGGTGATACCGATCTCCTGGAACCCGCGCCCTACCCTGGAGACCTGATCAAGGAGTTCGGCACGGGTGTAACTCTCTCCGGTTGAGGGGACGATTAGAGCAACCTTTGAGGGGTTGGAGGCGTTGGCGTCGAGAAATGTGGTGCAGTTAGGCATGAGAGAACTCCTAGTGACATGTATGCACTTTAATGTATATAATCGTTCATGGCAGTGGCAGGATGGGTTGGCCCCGGTTTTCGGAATTCGCCTGAGATCCAAAAGATCCTCGACCTGGAGACTTAGATCCTGAAATCTTTCGGATCGGGGTTATATCGACCGAATAAGAGAGAATATCCAATGAAATCTAATTCAGCCGATCATACGGGGATAACCACGCTCGATCGCCTTGAACCGGGATGCCGCTCCCGGATCATAGGCATCCGTGCCTTTGGTTCTCTCAGGAAGCATATGCTTGCCATGGGCATGGTTCCGGGGGCCGAGGTGGAAGTGATCCGGGCTGCACCTCTCGGTGACCCTGTAGAATACCGGGTGAAGGGCTACTGCCTCTCGCTGCGGCGTGCCGAAGCGGGTCTGGTCGAGGTCGCCCTGGAGGGGCAATGATGGAGAGCGTCTGCCCGCTGGCGTTTCTGGCTCCGGGAACTGTGGCGAGGGTCGCCTGGTTCAGGGCCGGCAAAGGGCTGCAGACCCGTCTCTTCGGGATGGGTTTCTGCCCGGATGTCCGGGTAAAGGTCGTCTCTGCGGATCGGGGTTCAGTCATCGTCTCGGTTGGCGGTGCCCGTTACGCCCTCTCAAGGGGAGCGGCTATGAAGGTCATGGTGAGGGGCATCGAGGAGTCTGCATGAAGCGAGAAATCAGGATTGCGCTCATCGGCAACCCGAACATCGGTAAAACAACGATCTTTAACTTGCTCACCGGTTCAAGGCAGCATGTCGGGAACTGGCCGGGGGTGACCGTGGAGAAGAAGACCGGCCGGCTCAGCCGCAACGGGTATGAGATCGAGGTGGTAGACCTCCCCGGAACCTACAGCCTTACGGCCTACTCTCCGGATGAGATCATCGCCAGGGATTTCATCCTCGAAGGAAACCCGGACGTCGTCGTCCAGGTCGTTGATGCGACAAACATGGAGCGGAACCTCTACCTGACGCTCCAGGTTGCCGAACTCGGGGTGCCGATGGTCATCGCCCTGAACATGGTCGATCTTGCCAGGGCGCAGGGTGACGGGATAGACCATGAGAGGCTTTCTGCGTCCCTGGGGATCCCGATCGTGCCGACGGTGGGAACCAGTGGCGAAGGTGTAGACGAACTCCTTGACGCTGCGATCAGGGTGGCGGAGGGCTCGCCGAACCATAAACTGACCGTCGACTACGGCAGCGGGGTGGAGGTGATGATCGCGAGACTTGCAGACGCCCTAACCACCGATACAGTTCTTGTTGATCGATACCCGCTCCGCTGGCTTGCGGTCAAACTCCTTGAGGGAGACGAGAACGTCCGGGCAAAGGTTTGCGGGGGGCCGGCGAACGGCCGCGTTGAGGAGATCCTCTCTTCCATCGATACGGACGATTGTGAGGCACGGATGGCGGACAAATGCTACGAGAAGATTGACACCATCCTGCCTGGCGTCAGGAAAACAAGCACGGGGCGACGCGTGAACCCATCAGACCTGGTCGACAGCGTTGTCACCGACCGTTACCTTGGCATCCCTATCTTCCTTGCGTTGATGTGGGGAGCGTTTGAACTGACGTTTACAGTCGGTGCCCCCTTTGCCGCCGCAATCGAGGCCGGCACCGCCCATCTCGCGGAACTGGCGGCCGGTTCGGTCGAGTCCACCAATCTTGCCTCGTTGCTTGGAGACGGGATCATCGGCGGTCTCGGAGCAGTCCTCGTATTCCTCCCGAATATCTTTATCCTCTTTCTGGTACTGGCGATACTCGAGGACTCCGGGTATCTCGCGCGAGCCGCGTTTGTAATGGACCGGCCGCTCTATGCCCTCGGTCTGCCCGGAAAGGCGTTCATACCGATGCTCATCGGGTTCGGGTGCAACGTTCCGGCGATCATGGCCGCACGGTCGATCGAGAACGAAAACGATCGGCTGCTCACGATCCTTGCAAACCCGTTCGTATCGTGCAGCGCCAGACTGCCCGTCTACATACTCCTGGCAGGGACGTTCTTCCCGGAACATGCTGGGAGCGTTGTCTTCTTCCTCTATGTCCTCGGGATCGCCGTTGCGATCGGGTCTGCGAAACTCTTCAGGAGCACCATCCTCCCGGGTGAGGTATCACCGTTCGTAATGGAGATGCCGCCCTACCATCTCCCGACGGTGAAGACGACGCTCATCTGCACATGGAGCCGGGGTTCGATGTATCTCCGGAAAGCCGGTACGATCATATTTGGGGGCGTCGTTATCGTCTGGCTTCTTGCGTCGTTCCCGCCAGGTGTTGAATACGGGAGCGCCGGGAGTCTTGCCGGCACCATAGGTCACCTGATGGAACCGCTTGTGGCGCCGCTCGGCTTTGACTGGAAGATCGCTGTTGCCCTGATCTTCGGGTTCATCGCAAAAGAGATCGTCGTCGGGTCGCTCGGCACTCTATACGGAACGGGGGAGGAGACGCTTCCTGCAGCGCTGCTCGCCGATCCAGCCCTCTCCGCAGCTACGGCCCTCGCCCTGATGGTCTTTGCGCTGCTGTATACGCCGTGCGCCGCGGCGCTCGGCGTCATCCGGAAAGAGACCGGGTCGTGGAAGTGGACAGGCTTTTCGGTCGCCTACGGTCTAACGGTCGCCTGGGTCCTTGCTTTCGTCGTCGGGCACGTTGCCGCGTTCGTTTGGGGTGCGTGAGCATGAATGATAAGATCAAGACTATATTCGGAGCGGCGGCTGGTGCGCTCTACACAGCCAGCGGAACACTCCAGTTTGTATGGGCCATCTTCGGTTCCCTGGGCGGCCTGGAGGTTCTCCACATATCCGGGGATCTCTTCAACGGGTTCGTGCTGCTAGTGATCGGAGCGGTTCTTCTGACCGGCGCCTGGAAAGTCTCCACCGGCGCCATGGAGGGTGTATCCTTCATATACGTCGGGCTCTTCCTCTCGGTTCTCTTCGGGGCGGTAGCGCTCTGTTCAACTGTGGCCGGGGCAATCGAGGCCACGTTCTTTGCCGGGGAGGGAGAGAGTGCGTGGTCGGCCGTGGACGCGGTCAGCCCGCTCCTTTACCTGGCGGCGACAGGCGCCATCGGTCTCCTGGCGTGGGGTAGAGAGTTCTTCAGGGGGCCCCCTGCATCATGATGCGAAAGATAGCAGAACGGATTGCCGGAGGAGGCGCCACAATCAGGTCACTTGCGGCCGATCTGGATGTGGAGCCGGATCTCCTGCTCGAACGGCTATTCATGATGGAGAGACTCGGGTTCGTAGAGCGAAGCGGGTTGTGCAGCGAACCCTCCGGCACCGGGACCTTTTCCTGCCCCCATTCTACGGGGTGCCCGGGCTGCAGCATGATCCGGGGAGACGGGGGCTTGCTATACACCCTGACAGAGAAAGGGAGGCGGCTTGCGGGGGCAAATGATCCTGAGGGGGCCTGGATACCCGGCCAGAGTCGGAAAGAGACTACAAAGACGGTAGATTGAAGTGTGCACCGAGGGGGGCCCGGGATAAGAGCCGCTCCCGACCCCGGGCTCACCCCCCCGGGTGCATTGCAGATCCTGGTGAGTCCACGCAGCGGAAAGCCGGGTAGCCGCCGGGACTCCAATAAGAAAGCGTAAGCCTCAAATCACGTCATGCTGAAAGGGTTCACGAAAGGATCATTATGTTTTTCAGGCACTCGACCCGGAGATTGGCCGGGATTATCATTCTGGCTCTTATCCTTACTGTTGTACACCCGACGTCCGCCGGGATCTACACCGATTCCTGCGGGATGGTATGGACTGACACCTGCGTTCCGTTCGAACGAAACAACGAGACGGCCTACAACGAGGAACTGGCTGCATCATTCGCGCCCATCGCGGCCAACCTGACCGAACCACCCCCCGATTTTAGCAACATCTCCTGGAGCGACGCCTTCCGCGAGACGTGCGCCTACATGGAGGAGCGCTACGCCTTTACAGACTGGCGCGCTGTTGATTGGAACTCGCTTTACTCAACGTATGCCCCGGGGATCGCTGAAGCCGAGAAGAACGGCGATAAGGCCGAATACTACCGCACACTCCGTGAATTCGTGTATGCCATCCCGGACGGGCACGTCCTGGTCCGCGCTGCTGAAGACTTCGGGGCGAAGTACGCCGATATAGGAGGTGGCTACGGGCTGGCCATCGCACGGCTTGATACGGGAGAGGTCATCGTGACCTACGTTGCAAACGGGAGCGAGGCCGAGCGGACGGGGATCCGGTTTGGCGATGAGGTAGTCTCCTGGGACGGCCGACCGATCGGGGATGCGATCAACGCAACGCCGATCATCTGGACACCGATCACCGATCATCTGGACCCCGATCAAGCCCTCAACCGCGGAAGGTGTCCTGCTCCACAAGCAGCGATACCTGACCCGGGCGCCGGTTGGAGACGTGGCGACCATCGGGATCGTTTCTCAAACGGATTCACTCCTCCACATGGTTAACCTGACCGCAGCGGACGACGGCTACGACACCCTCAGCCGGACGAGCATCTTCCTCGGTCGTGAGGCAAACGACGGGAAAGCCGGATCATCGGCTGATCTCGAAACAATCCTTACAGACGAGATAGTGACCTCCAGAACCCTGCCTGGAGGGGTTGTGTATATCGCAGTCTACGAGGAGGTCTACGACGCCTACCAGCCCTTCACAACAGCGGTGAAGGATGCGATCGAGGATGGGGCGCCAGGAATCGTCATCGACCTCCGGTTCAACAGGGGTGGTGACGACAACCTGGCCTCTGCCTTCGCCGGCTGGTTCGTGGACCGGCCGGTCTTCTACGAGTACGGCACCTTCTACGACCCCGGGACCGGGAAGCCCGCGGTCCTCTGGGAGTCATGGACACAGCCCCGGCCCAACCGTTACGACGGCCCGGTCGCCATACTTGTAAGCCCGTACACAATCAGTTCCGGTGAGGGGCTTCCCAAAGTCTTTGCCGAATCCGGAACGGGCGCGATTGTCTCATGGTACGGGACGAACGGGGCATTTGGCATCGAGTCGATCGGCCCGACGCTCCCTCTCGGGATCGTGACCGCCTTCCCGATGGGCGCGTCGCTGGATGAAAACGGCCGGATCCAGGTGGACAGCAACGCATCCCTCATCGGCGGGGTGGCGCCGACGGTGCGGGTGCCGCTCGACAGGGATACCCTGGCGCGGGCGATGGCCGGGGAGGACGTCCAGCTCGCTTACGCGGTTGACTGGCTCGAAGCAGAGGCGATGGCCGGGGGCGCGGAGCGCTCTCCAGTTCCCACGCAGGAAGCAGCGGCTGCAGGGGTTGCCCCCCTCGCGGCACTTGCTTTCATCGTGGTTTGGCACGGCCGGCGATGAGTGGATAGGAGGCCTTCTCCTTTTCCGGCTTCCGCTGGAACGGGACCGATCGCGCTACAAAAAGGAGTTTTCCGGGTGCCGGGACACCCCTATTGGTATTCGAGCGGCTGGGTCTCTTTCGGCAGCCCGCCCTTGAAGTGATGCCGGATCTTCTGGTAATACTCTCGCACCCGCTCGTTCATCGTCGCATGCACCCTCTCCCGTGCCCGATCAAAGTGCGTCTGGCTCACTACCGCAGCGCCTTCCCGCATGGCGAGCATTGCCGCTTCCCGTGCGAGCGCCTCGAGGTCTGAGCCGACAAAACCCTCGGTCTCGGCCGCCACCCTCCTGACAAGGTGTGAGCGCACCGGGTCATCGAGGGTTATCTTCTCGCGGGAGAATAGCTCGACAATTTTCTTTCGCCGGAGATAAGGCCTGAGACCTTCTTTGTCGTCCGGCGTGATCGCAGCAAGATGCTCCCTTATCTCATCGAGACTCACCTGCCGGTTTGCCCCGATAGCGAGAACCAGGTCTTCGAGATCGCTCTCGGAGAAGCCTCCGGTCATCTCAACAAGTTCATCCATGGTCGAACCCTCGATCGGCATGTAACGGGTATGGATGCTGAGGATCTTCTCCCGGTCCTCCCGCCCTGGTTCGCCGATGTAGACGAGACGGTCGAACCGCCCAGGTCGCAGCAGTGCCGGATCGACCATATCAGGGCGGTTTGTCGCCCCCATAACCACCACGCCCCGCAGTTCCTCGAGCCCATCGATCTCGGTGAGGATCTGGTTCAAGACGCTCTCGGTGACATGCGACTCGGTGCCGCCGCCACGGGCTGGAGTGAGGGCATCAAGTTCGTCAAAGAAGATTATGGACGGTGCCACCTGCCGGGCCTTCTTGAAGACCTCACGAACCGCCCGTTCGCTCTCGCCGACCCATTTGGAGAGGAGCTGGGGACCCTTTATCGGTACAAAGTTTGCCCCGCTCTCACTGGCGACTGCCTTTGCAATGAGGGTCTTTCCCGTCCCCGGCGGGCCGTAGAGGAGGACACCCTTTGGAGGCTCTATACCCAGATTCTCAAACTGCTCCCGCCGGGTCAGGGGATACTCCACCGCCTCACGGACATCCCGTTTCGCCTCCTCCAGCCCGCCGACATCCTCCCAGGAGACGTGCGGGACCTCAAGGAGAATCTCCCGCATGGCGCTTGGCCCCACCTCGCGAAGGGCCTCACGGAAGTCCCTGGCCTGCACCTCCATCATCTCCAGGATCTCCGCCGGGATCTCGTCTGTCTCCAGGTCGATCTCGGGGAGGTAGCGGCGCAACGCCTTTATAGCGGCCTCACGCGCCAGGGCGGCAAGGTCCGCCCCGACAAACCCATGAGTCTGCCTGGCGATCTCTTCGATCAGAACGTCATCTGCAAGCGGCATGCCGCGTGTGTGTATCTGGAGCACCTGGGATCGATCGTCTTCAGATGGCACACCGATCTCGATCTCGCGGTCAAACCGCCCGGGGCGGCGGAGGGCGGGGTCGATGGCATCGATCCGATTTGTGGCCCCTATCACCACGACCTGTCCCCGCTCTTCAAGCCCGTCCATCATCGTTAGGAGCTGGGCAACAACGCGCCGCTCAACCTCTCCGGTCACCTCCTCGCGCCGGGGGGCGATCGAGTCGAGTTCGTCGATAAAGATGATCGCAGGAGCATGCTGCCGTGCGTCCTCAAAGACCTCACGGAGCCTCTGCTCGCTCTCACCGTAATACTTCGAGATCACCTCGGGGCCTGCAATCGAGATGAAGTGTGCTCCGCTCTCGCTTGCAACAGCCTTTGCAATGAGGGTCTTTCCCGTCCCGGGCGGACCGTAGAGGAGGACGCCTTTTGGAGGCTCGATACCAAGCTTGCGAAAGATCTCCGGATGGCGCATAGGGAGCTCAATCGTCTCGCGAACGCGCTGCAACTCATCTTTCAGGCCGCCGATATCCTCGTAGCTGATCCTCCTGACACCCTCAAAACCGGCCGCAGGCTTCTCTGAGAACTCGACCTTTGTGTTCCTGGTGATTATCACGGCGTTCTCCGGCTCGACCACCACCGCCTTGAAAGCGACAATTTGAGGCTGCATGAATGGCAGCCCCACCTGGATAGGCACGGAATCATCCCTGACGACCGGGAAGTCGATCAGCCTGTTGACGACGCTGCCGTAGTTGACGGGGAGGTGCTTGGGGAGGTCTTCGGGAGGAGCAAGCACAACCCGTTTAGCCTCGATCTCCTCATCGAGTGTTCGCACCCTGACACGGTCGCCTATGCTCGCGCCGGCGTTTAAACGGGTGAAGTTATCGATCCTGACTTTGCCCTGATGCCAGTCGTTCACCATGGCGCGCCAGACCTTCGCTACGGTGCGCCGTTTTCCTTCGATAGCGACAAGGTCTCCGGGGTTGAGCCGGAGGTGCAGCATGGTATCGGGGTCAAGCCGTGCCTTGCCTGCCCCCTGATCCTCCGGGTAAGCGCTATCTACCTTCAAGTATATCTCGGGCATTACCTCTAGTTCTTATATTTCGGGAATTTATAGGTACTGGAGTCGCATGAACGTAGTTCTCTTCGATCCGTTCAACGGAGCCGCAGGCGATATGGTAATCGGATCCCTCCTCGACCTCGGGGCCGATGAAGAGGCTGTCCGGGCAGCCATGCGCTCCGTCGTCGGGGAGCCGACAATCGAACGGGTAGACCGCTGTGGTATCCGTGCGGTGCAGGTGATGACGCATGCCACCGCGGAGCACCGCACCCTGGATGAGGTGCTCGACCGCCTGGCAGGGAGCGACGCCCCGAAAGAGGCGCTGGAGATGGCACGAAAAGTCTTTCTCCGGATACACCGGGCGGAGGAGAGCATCCACGGGGCGGGAGCGCATTTCCACGAGGTGGGTGCAGACGATGCCATAGCCGACGTGGTGGGGGCGTGCACCGCTCTACACAGCCTGGCCCCGGATGGCGTCGCTGTCCTGCCCCTGGCGCTCGGCCGCGGTTTTTCGGTCGGAGCTCACGGTATCTTCCCCATCCCCGCCCCGGCTACGGTGGCGATCCTTGCCGAATCTCATCTGCAGATGGTTCCCGGGGGCGAAGAACGGGAACTCTGCACCCCAACGGGAGCCGCGCTCCTCTCCGAGTTCTCGACGATCCGGCCGGACGAACTGGGCCCGGCGAGTATCCGGGCGGTCGGCTATGGCGCGGGCAGCAGAAACCCGGCGGAAAGACCTAACGTCCTCCGGGCGATGCTCCTTGAAACGGAGGAAGATAACAGAGGGTCCGACCGGATCGATATACTGGAGACAAACGTGGACGACGTGACGGGGGAGATGCTCACCTACGCCCTGGGCCGCCTGATGGAGGAGGGAGCACGGGATGCAACCGCCATACCCGTGTTGATGAAGAAGGGGCGCAGCGGCCATACCGTCAGGGTGATCTCCCCGCCGGCGGCCACAGGCCATCTCACGGCGGTGATGGCACGGGAACTCGGGACACTCGGGATACGCTGCCTCCCGATGGTTCACCGTGCAGTCGCTGAACGGACGATCGAGAGGGTTAAGGTGAGGTTTGGGGGGCAGGAGTGGTGGATCGATGTGAAGTGCGGATGGTCGGAAGGCAGGATCACGTCCATAAAGGCGGAGTATGAGCAGGTGGCACGGTGCGCACGGGAGACGGGGCTTCCTTTCAGGGAGATTGCCGCAAGGGCGGAGGCAACCGCCCGCCGCCTCTTCATCGAGCAGGGTGTGCTCGACCCATGAAAACTGAGCGGGTCAGCACCGGGAGCCAGGCCCTTGACGGCCTCCTCGGCGGCGGGCTGGAGCGTGGCGCCATCACCCAGATCTACGGCGAACCGGCAAGCGGGAAGAGCGTCTTCTGCCTGATGGCGACGGTGGCCACCCTTAAGGCAGGGAACTCGGTCGTCTACATCGACACCGAGGGGTTCTCGGTGGAGCGGTTTGCGCAGATCGCTGGCGGGGATGCAGGTGAACTCGCGGAACGGCTGTACCTCTTTGAACCGCTTGATTTCACCCAGCAGGGAGCGATGATCGCCGATACCGAGGCGCTGCTAAAGAAGGCCGGGAAGGCCCCGGTGGACCTGGTGGTGATGGACTCGGCGACCGCCCTCTACCGGATGGAGCTTGACCTTGGACGGGAGGCGTTGCGGAAACTCTCGCACCACATGATAAAACTCCTCGGGCTTGCAAGGAAGTACGAGATCCCCGTGCTGATCACAAACCAGATCTACATGGACGTGGAACGCGACCGTGTGGCCGGTCTTGGGGGGACGGCGCTTGAACACCTCTCGAAGGCCATTGTTCGGCTTGAAAGGAGAGACAGTGTCCGGCGGGCGGTTCTTCTGAAACACCGGTCCCGACCGGAAGGACTCTCGTTCGATTTTGCTATCACCGGCGAGGGAATCAGAACGTTATAACGCCCGAAAAAACTGTCTCCGCCGGGCCTTCCATTGTAACAGTCTCACCAAACCGGATCACGAGCGGGCCGCCTCTCGTCTCCACCTGCACCGTATCCCCGACAAGGCCAAGACGACGGGCAACCGCCGCTGAGGCGGTGGCGCCGGTGCCGCAGCTCGCGGTCTCGCCCTCAACGCCGCGCTCAAAAGTCCTGATCCGGATCTTATCGAACGCGACTTTCTCGGCAAAGTTGACGTTTGCACCCTCCGGGAATGTGGGGTGGTGCCGGATTGGCGGGGCGAAGATCTCGATCTCTACAGAATCGATATCGTCGACAAAGATAACAGCGTGCGGAACACCGATGTTTGCGGCATAAACGGTAAACCCGCAGATCTCCTCACGGTAATCACCTTTCCCGACAGCGGGGATTGCGCTGCGCTCAAAAGCCGGGTCTGGCATGGTGATAGTCGCGCTGAACTCATCATCCGCATAACCCATCCTCACAGGGGCAATCCCGGCCCCGGTCTCTACTGTGCAGGGCTCTCTGACATAACCGGCGTCGTAGGCGTATTTTGCGAGACAGCGGATGCCGTTTCCGCACATCGCGGCCTCGCTCTTGTCGGGCTGAAAGAGTCTCATCCGGATATCCGCTTTATCAGACGGCTGGAGGTAGAGGACGCCGTCAGCACCGATGCCAAACCGGCGGTCGCAGTAGAGCGCTGCAAAAGTTCCTTTCATCTCTTCGGGGATGATCTCCTGATCGAATTCATCGATCAGGATGAAGTCGTTGCCGTTTCCATGCAGTTTGGTGAACGTGATCTCCATGGTGTACCCTCTTCTGTAATCATTTGGAACAGCGGGTGATAAACCGTGTTGCCTGCTGGAATGCAACACTCGGAACCACAACAAAGAGAGGCCAGGGCCGAGATTCGAACCCGGGTCGAGGGATCCACAGTCCCTTAGGATAACCAGCTACCCCACCCTGGCAAAGTACTCATAATAGTTGGAAGTCGGGTTTGATTAAGGTATCCCTCCCCCTGTACACGTCTTCCGCGCCTCTCGAACGGTAACTTCTTCCTCTGTCCACTCACCACCACAAGTTAATAGGGTCCATGCTCTATAACATACCAGTATCAGGCATCTGCTGACGCCCAACTGTCAGCAGAACCAATCCAGACCCTGGCGTGGTTCTGGAGAGTTCGAGGTCAATATCACGGGCTTTTCGGGTTAATTTGTCCACACAATATACTGCAGGTGATTATCATGGCTAACCAATCAGCGATCAGAACGCCCATCGTCTGCGTGATGGGGCATGTGGATCACGGCAAAACGTCCCTCCTTGACAGGATCCGGGGCTCATCCGTGGTATCCACCGAAGAAGGTGCAATTACACAGCATATCGGCGCCACTCTCGTTCCAATCGATGCAATAATACGCATGAGCGGGGCGCTGAGCAGGGTCAACATCAACGTCCCCGGCCTCCTCTTCATAGATACGCCGGGGCACCATGCCTTCACCACGCTGCGTGCGCGCGGTGGAGCGCTCGCCGATATGGCGATCGTGGTCGTGGACATCAACGAGGGGTTTCGTCCCCAGACGATCGAGGCGCTCCAGATTCTTCGCAACTACAGGACGCCTTTTGTGATCGCGGCAAACAAGATCGACCGCATACACGGCTGGCGCGTCAATGAGGGGCAGCCATTTTTAAAGACGTTTGCACAACAGAACGAGCGCGTCCAGGGGGTGCTCGAGACACGGGTCTATGAACTTGTCGGCAAACTCTCCGACCTCGGCTTCAACTCCGAGCGTTTCGACCGGGTCTCGGACTTCGCGCGGAACATCTGCATCGTGCCCACAAGTGCACTCACGGGCGAGGGTATCCCGGACATCCTGATGATGCTGATAGGGCTTGCCCAGCGCTACATGACCGGGAGCCTCAGGGTCACCGCCGATGGCCCCGGCGCCGGCACTGTGCTTGAGGTTAAGGAAGAGCGGGGTCTCGGGATGACACTCGATGTTATCCTCTATGACGGCACACTCAGGGTCGGAGACGATATCGTCGTCGCAGGTAACGACCAGATCATCGAGACAAAAGTGCGTTCCCTCTTAAAGCCCAGGCCGATGAGCGAGATCCTGGTCGAAGAGCGGTTCGAACGGGTCAGATCTGTCACCGCAGCGGCAGGTATCAAGGTCGCCGCACCGAAACTCGCCGGTGTCATAGCAGGTTCCCCACTCCGTGCCGTCCGGGGCGGGAACCGGGACGAGGTGATCGAAGAGGTCCGCCACGAGGTCCAGGATATCCAGGTGAAACTCTCGGATACAGGTGTCATCATACGGGCAGACACCATCGGGGCCCTTGAAGCTCTATCAAAAGAACTCGATAGCCACCAGATCCCGGTTATGCGGGCAGTCGTTGGCCCGGTCACCCGCCATGACGTCATTGAAGCCGGGACTATCAGGGATCCACTCTACAGCGCGATCATAGCCTTCAACACCCCGGTCCTGCCGGACGCGATCGATGCCCTGGCAGACACGTCGATGTCCCACGTCAGCATATTCGAGGGCGGGGTCATCTACCAGCTGATCGACGACTACATCGAGTGGCGGGAGGAGAAGAAACAGGAACTCGAGCGGCAGAGGTTTGAGAAGGTGATCATGCCTGCCAGGATCCGGATCCTTCCAAATTGCATCTTCCGGCAGAGCAACCCGGCGGTGGTGGGCGTCCGTGTCCTCGGCGGGAAACTCCAGAGCGGGGTTGACCTTGTCCTGCCAGAGGGGAAGAAGGTGGGCCGGATCAAACAGATCCAGGAGAGGAACGAGACCATCCAGGAAGCTGAGGCGGGCAAAGAGGTGGCGATCTCGATCGATGGGCCAACGGTCGGCCGCCAGATCAATGTCGATGACGAACTCTACGTTGATATACCTGAACGGCATGTGAAGGTGATCGAGCGCGAGATGCTGGATAACCTGCGCCCTGACCTCCGCGAGACCCTGGAGGAGTTCACCGCTATCAAGCGCCGGGAAAACCCTTTCTGGGGGAAGTGAAACCACTTCATGAGTTCCGAGCCCGCACAGAGGTAGTCTTTTAATACCATATTCTCAAAGTGTATAGGTAGTTTTGAAGGAGTCGTCAAGATGGCAGAGTTCAAAATAGTTCTATCCGACCGGGAGACCGGGCGTTCATATAAGGTCGATGCAACCGGTCCCGCCGCAGGGGCACTCATAGGCAGGCGCATAGGTGAGGAGATCGAGGGTGGTATTCTCGGTTTTGCGGGCTACAGGATCCGGATCACCGGCGCCTCCGATCGAACAGGTATTCCCGCGCGCCGCGACCTTCCAGGGCCGGCACGAAGAAGGCTCCTCCTATCCAGGGGTGTCGGGTTCCACCCCGTGAGGGAGGGTGAGCGCCGGAGGAAATCAGTGCGCGGCAACGAGATCAGTGCTGATATCGTCCAGGTCAACGCCGTTGTGACACAGCGCGGTTCAAAGCCCCTGGAAGAATACTTCAACCGTCCGGAAGCGGCAGCCGAATAAACAAAATCCCTATTTTCTGGTCTACCGGCAAGTATCCGGGCTCTTCTGAGAATATCGAGCAGCACGGCAGGGCCACGCCCCATGCCTTATCGCAGCATAACATCATGGCGGTGTTATCCATATTCCTGCGATGGTGGCAGGGAGTGGCCATCCAGGCGATATCGCCTTCAGCGACGCCCCCGCTGCGGGACTCTCCTGAGAGCACCGGCCATGATCCCCATGAACTCTTCGGGACGGTTTAAGAACGCAACCGAACGGGGCTGCCCGATGAGATCATAAAGCCGGGTTTCTCTCCTGATCCCGAGCTCCGGAACCTCAACCGGATCGCAGCAGCGCACCGGCGGAGCGTCTGGATAGCGAGGGTTCTTCACCAGCGCCCCCCCTTCCATCTCGTAGTAGGCTGCACCACGCCTTTCAATGTAGGGGCCGTAATCGCTGGAAAAATCCGAGGAGACCAGGTTTGCCATAACGAGTTCCTCCCCTCCGGGGTTTATGGTCACGTGGCCGTAGCCTGGCGGGATCATGACCTTCTCGCCGACGGAGGCCTCGATCATCACAACGTCATCGGCAGGGTATGTCTGGAGGAGGTAGTGCCCCCTGCCTTTGAGAACCTCGTAGATCTCAGGATAATGCTCCCCTGCAGGGTTGCGGGGGTGGTAGTGCCCTTTCGTCTTGACGTACTCCCCGCAGATAACGCGAGCCGGGATGACGGTGATGTCGTAGCGGATATGGTGCTGCCGGAGCCACTCCCGGTCACTCTCACTTCTGGCGAGATCCCGATACATAAAATAGAGGGGTTGATCAGAGGTGCAGCCGGGATCTGCAAGCACATCCCGCATATCCTCGATCGTCCTTATCTGCGGCTCCGGTATTGGTCCGTCCCAGCAGCCGTTCATCAATGTTTCTTACGGTACACGAATATATAATACCCTGCCCCGATGACAACAGCCAGAACGACGATGATGAAGATGGGATTTGTGAAGAAACCTCCCTGTCTGCGCTCGAGCGCAACCTGCACCTTCATGGTGTCGGATATCTTGCTGTTGTCGAGTGCATCGCGGTAACGGATCTCAGAATCGATCCCATACTCCTTCTCGGTGGCATCGGTATCGACGTTCACCTCAAACCGTGCCGTTGCAGTCTCGCCGGGAGCGAGGTCGCCGAGGTAAGCGGTGTCATCGCTGCTCGTGAATGGGTCGACAGCACTGATACGGGCCTGAGCGCTGTAGACCGGAGCAGCCCCGACGTTCTTATACACGACCTCGAGGACGCTCTTCTGTCCAAGGTAGAGGGTTGTGGGTGGTGAGACCACCTCAAAGTCGATCTTGCCGCCGACCGGAAGCCCTACCGTCACCACCTTTGATGTCACCGTCTCACCTTCGTAGTTCTCATAGGTTACAGCGACATCCAGGGGATAGGACTGCTCTTCGGCGGTGTCGGCAACCGAGACCTTGAACTTCACGTCTACCGTTTCTCCAGGTTCAAGCATCCCGATGTAGGCGCTGCCATCGGTGGGGATGAGGGGGCTTGCTCCGCTTCTCGCGATCTTTACGATAGCCTTCTCCCCAGTATCATGCCCGACGTTCTTTATGGTCATGTAGACGTAGCCTTCGGTGCCGACGTTCAGCGATTCAGTGCGCACGTCAAGAACCTCAACCCTGAGGTCAGGGGTGACACGAACCTCTAGTGGCAGGGTCACGGTCTTCTTGATGTAGTTGTAGCGGAGTACGTCGGTGTGATCATCCACCGTCTCAATGTAGGTGTAGGTCACATCGAGCGGCAGCGTGTATGTGCCGGGTTTTGCCGAGTCCGCCACCTTCACGTTGAATGTGGCGGTCGCGGATGACCCGCCCCTGATGTCGCTCACAAACTGCGGGTCTGTCTTGACGGTGAACGGCGCATCTCCACTCTTCAGCGCCACGGTGGCCAGTTTTGCTGTGTTCGGCTGGTCATCTGGAGGCATCGACGGGACGGCGATCTTGACGGTATTCAGGCCGCTGTTGGATATGATGACCGTGACCGGGGTCTCGTCCCCGGGTGCAAACTCGTTTGTGCCGGCGATCGATGCAGAGAGATCGGGGCTCCCGTAGAGGTACTTGACGCCCTGCGCCGAGCCGGGCGCAACGGCCAGGAGTGCCAGCAGGAGCACCAGGATGGGTATGTATTGCAAACGCATCTCTTCACCCTGTTGTT